>SXGS01030463.1_pt1 | contig 68642 bp, 61 predicted proteins | sample 3174681 | NCBI WGS metagenome assembly SXGS01 (sample SAMN11356861, study PRJNA531348) | freshwater metagenome | isolation source: freshwater sample F1-80 | place: China: Fuxian Lake, Yuxi | collected 2017-12-25
GCTACCCGCTGCGGCTGATCCTGCCGGGTTGGGAAGGCAATATCAACGTGAAGTGGCTGCATCGTCTGCACGCCGCCGATCAGCCTTTCTACACCAAGGACGAAACCTCCAAGTACACGGATCTGCTTGCCGATGGCAAGGCTCGCATCTTCACCTGGGAGCTGGACGCCAAGTCGGTGATCACGGCGCCTTCGGGCGGACACAAGGTGGCGGGAGCGGGATTCCTCGAGATCTCGGGACTTGCCTGGTCGGGCCGCGGCCGAATCGAAAAAGTGGAAGTGACGACCGACGGCGGCAAGACGTGGGCGCAGGCGCAACTACAGGACCCGCGCCATCCGAAAGCGTTCACGCGGTTCCGCCTGCCGTTCACCTGGGACGGTTCGGACACCGTGCTGGCGTCTCGCGCGACCGACGAAACCGGTTACGTGCAGCCGGACCGCAAAACGCTGGTGGAAGCGCGCGGCCTCAATTCCAACTACCACTGCAATTCGATCAAGGCGTGGAAGATCGGTTCCGACGGGAGCGTGACCAGTGTCGAGGCTTAGTCTGGCGTTGCTGTTCGCCTTCGCGTCGATGGCGCAGGATCCGAAATACAAGATCGGCCGCGCCGCCGGCGCCGAGGACATCGCGGCAAAGGACATCACCGTTCTATCCGATGGACGCGGTCTTCCGCCCGGTTCCGGTACGGCCTCGCAAGGCCGCGAGATCTACGAACGCCGCTGCCAGAAGTGCCACGGCAATCAGGGACAGGGCGGGGAAGAAGGGCCCGCGCTCGCCGGAGGCAACGGATCGCTGACCGGACCCAAGCCGGTGAAGACCGTCGGCAGCTACTGGCCTCACGCCACCACGCTGTTCGACTACACTCGCCGGGCGATGCCGTTCGACCGGCCCGGAACGCTCACCGACGATCAAGTCTATGCGTTGACCGCGCGCATGCTGTTCCTCAATGGGCTGATCGGCGAGACCGACGCGATGGACGCCAAGACGCTGGCTCAGGTGAAGATGCCGAATCGCGACGGTTTCGTCCGCGACAACCGGCCCGACACCAAGGGCGGCAAGGCGGTGAAGGCGAAGTGAAGCGGTTGCTGGCGATCTTGCTGTGCGCGGCCGCGCTCGCCGCCCAGAGCGGACCCGAGGTGCTGCGCGCCAAGTGCCAGGGTTGCCACAACGCGAAGAACCGCGCCAGCGGCCTGGCGCTGGACACTCGCGACGCGGTGCTCGCCGGCGGAAATCGCGGTTCCGCCGCGGCCCCGGGAAAGCCCGGCGAGAGCCGTCTGGTGAGCGCGATCCGCCACTCCGGCGAGTTGAAGATGCCGCCGGGCGGCAAGCTGAGCCAAACCGAGATCGCCGCCGTGGAGCGCTGGATCGAATCCGGACTGGATGGAATGAACGGCCCCGAGGCGAAGTCCGCGCCGAAGCATTGGGCGTTCACGCCTGCGTCGCGTCCGGCCGAACCTGCGGTTGGCGACGCCGGGTTCGCTCGAAATCCGATCGACAAATTCGTGCTCGCCCGGCTCGAAAAAGAGGGGCTGGCGCCATCCGCCGAGGCGAGTCGCGAGACGCTGTTGCGGCGCGTGTCCTTCGACCTGACGGGGCTTCCTCCCACGCCCGCCGAGATGGCCCTGTTCGCGGCCGACCGGTCCGAGGGCGCCTACGAGCGCGCCGTGGAGCGGCTGCTCTCGTCGCCTCACTACGGCGAGCGCTGGGCGCGCCATTGGCTGGATCTCGCCCGCTATGCCGATTCCGACGGCGGCAGCCGCGACGAGCCCCGCCAAATCTGGAAGTACCGGGATTGGGTGATTCGCGCCATCGGTTCGGACATGCCGTTCGACCGGTTCGTGGTGGAGCAGATCGCGGGCGACTTGATTCCCGGCGCATCGCCCGATCAGATCGTGGCCACCGGGTTCCAGCGCAATTCACTGCTACAGATCGAGGCCGGGACCGATCGCGAGCAGTATCGCGTGGAAGCGGTCTCCGATCGCGTGGATACCTACGGCACCGTGTTCCTGGGGCTTTCGGCCGGTTGCGCGCGCTGTCACGATCACAAGTTCGATCCGCTCGCGCAGCGCGAATACTACCAGCTTTTCGCCTTCTTCAACAACGTCGACGAGTACGGTCCGGCGCTTCCGCCGTTTTCCGAAACCAACGACCTCGAGGTGACGCACCGGCCCTTGCTCGCGCTCGGAAAACCGGCGGACACGGCGCGGTACGACGCGCTCCGCGAGCAGATGCTGGCGCTGTACAAGGAGCGGTTCGACTACAAGGAACGCGCCAAGCCCAAGGGCGGCGACGCCGGACTGGCGGCGCGCAACGAGACCATCGCCGCGCTGAAGAAGCAACTGCCAAAAGTGGAACTGTCGCTGGTAATGCGCAACCTTCCGGAACCGCGCGAGACGTTCATCCATTTGGGCGGAGACTTCCTGCGCCGCGGCGTTCGCGTGTTCCCATCCATGCCCGCCGGGTTTCATGCCGCGCCGGTTTCCAAGGATCCGCTCACCCGGCTCGATCTGGCGAAGTGGACGGTGAATCCGGCAAATCCGCTGCTGGCGCGGGTGACGGTGAACCGGATTTGGAGCCACTACTTCGGGCGCGGAATCGTCGAAACGGAGAACGACTTCGGCACGCAAGGCGCCAAGCCGTCGCATTCCGAACTGCTCGATTGGCTGGCAACCGAGTTCGTGGCGCGCGGCTGGAGCCAGAAGGCGATCCACCGCCTGATCGCGACATCGGCGGTCTACCGGCAGTCGTCGGCGTTCCGCGCCGATGCCGCGCGCGTGGATCCTCGCAACACGCTGCTGGCGCGGCAGAACCGGCTGCGCTTCGATGCCGAGATCGTGCGCGACGCGGCGTTGGCCGCCAGTGGCCTGCTGGAGCCGAAGACCGGTGGCCCGAGTGTGTTCCCCCCGCAGCCCGATGGCGCCATGGACGCGAGCCAAGTGAAGAAGTCGTGGAAAGAGAGCAAGGGCGCGGATCGTTTCCGGCGCGGCATGTACACGCACTTCTGGCGGATCACGCCGCATCCGGCGCTGGTGGTGTTCGACCAGCCGGGAGCGATGATGGCCTGCACGCGGCGGTCGCGCACCACCACGCCGTTGCAGGCGCTGACGCTGCTGAACGACGCGGCGTTCCACGAACTGGCGCGTGGCTTCGCGTCGCGCATCGTGAAGGAAGCGGCGCCCGATGCCCGGATCGGCTTGGCGTTCCAACTGGCGCTGGCTCGCGATCCGCTCGCGTCCGAGCGCGACCGGCTGGCGCGGCTCTACTCGGTGGAACTCGACGACTTTCGCACCAGGCCCGAGGAGGCCGCCAAGATGGCCGGCGCCGCCGATCCCGAACTCGCCGCTTGGACCAGCGTGGCGCGCGTCCTCATGAACACGGACGAATTCATCACGAGGGAATGATGCACATCAATCGACGCCACTTCTTCGAGCGGTGTGGAACCGGCCTGGCGCGGATCGCGTTCGCGTCGCTGCTCGCCGAATCGGCGGGCGCCGCGCCCAAGCAACCGCACTTCGGCGGCAAGGCCAAGAGCATCATCTACCTGTTCATGGAAGGCGGGCCCAGCCAGCTCGACCTGCTCGACTACAAGCCCAAGCTGGCCGAAATGAATGGCCAGACCACGCCGCCTTCCCTGCTCGAGGGCAAGCGCTTCGCTTTCATGGAGCGGATGGCGGCGCCGAAGCTGTATGGCACGCGGTCGAAGTTCGAGCGGCGCGGCCAGAGTGGACAGTGGATTTCCAACCGGCTGCGCCATGTCGGCTCGGTGGCAGACGACATCGCGATCGTGAATTCGGTGGTGACCACCAACGTCAACCACTCGCCCGCGATGGTGATGGCGCATACCGGGTCGATGGTGCCGGGCCGCCCGAGCCTGGGCGCGTGGCTGGTGTACGGGCTCGGCAGCGAGGCGAAGGATCTGCCGGCGTTCGTCGCGATGACCAGCGGTCCTCGCGGGCCGCGCAACGCCACCGACATCTGGGGAAGCGGCTTCCTGCCCACCGAGTATCAGGGCGTTCCGTTTCTCAACGGTCCCGACCCGATCTTCAACCTTCAGAATCCGCCCGGCGTCTCCACCGAACGGCAGTCGCGGGCGATCGACGCGATTCGCGATCTCAACCAGACCCGGCTGGACGCCACCGGCGACTCCGAGATCGCCACGCGGATCGCCTCCTACGAGATGGCGTTCCGCATGCAGGCGAGCTGTCCGGATCTGATGAATCTGGGGACCGAGTCCGCGTCGACGCTCGAGATGTACGGCGCCACTCCCGGCAAGGCGAGCTTCGCCAACAATTGCCTGCTGGCGCGGCGGCTGGTGGAGCGCGGCGTCCGCTGCGTGCAGGTCTACCACACCGATTGGGATCATCACACCAATATAGAGAGGGGACTGGACAAGGTGTGTCCCGAGGTCGACCGTCCGGCCGCCGCTCTGATTCTCGATCTGAAGCGGCGCGGACTGCTGGACAGCACGGTGGTGGCGTGGGGCGGCGAATTCGGCCGCACGCCGATGCGCGAGGGCGGGGAAGGCGCGGCCGGACGGAATCACCAGATCGACGCGATGTCGGTCTTTCTGGCGGGCGGCGGCGTCCGCGGCGGCGTCACCGTGGGACGCACCGACGAACTGGGATTCAAGCCGGTGGAGGATCCCGTGCATGTCCACGATCTGCACGCCACGCTGCTGCGTCTGTTCGGCGTCGATCACACGAAACTGACCTATCGATATCAAGGACGCGATTTCCGCCTGACCGATGTCCACGGAAACCCCGTTCGTAAGTTGATCGCCTAAGGAGCCCGCATGAACCGGCGCCATTTTCTAACGGCGGCAGCCGCCGCTCCGTTCGTTCACACCTCTTCCAAGGGCGCCACGCGCCGGCCCAACGTCGTCATGTTCATGACCGACGATCACGGCGCCTGGACGCTGGGAACGTACGGCTGCGGCGCCGCGCACACTCCGAACATCGACGCGCTGGCGTCCGGCGGCGCGCGATTCGACCGCGCCTTCGCCTGCACGCCCGTCTGCTCGCCCAGCCGCATGACGTGGATCACCGGACGGGTTCCTTCCACCCACCGCGTGCAGGACTGGCTCCGGCCGGAGGACAGCTTCCAGGCGAATTCGCGCAAATGGCTGGACGGCCATCCCACCTACTCCGAGCATTTGGCGGCCAGCGGCTACAAGCTCGGCATGTGCGGCAAGTGGCACAGGGGCGACGACCATCTGGCGCAGAAGGGCTTCGACTATTGGGCCACGATCCCCGGCGGCGGCGGTCCGTACAAGGATCAGGAGTTCGTGGTGAACGGACGCAAGGTCCAGACCAAGGGCTTCAAGACGGATCGCGTCACCGACTTCGCGCTCGATTTCCTGGACGGCCGCCGCGGCAAGGAGGATCCGTTCTACCTGCTGGTTCCCTACTACGCGCCGCACACGCCCTTCGAGTTCCAGCCGGACGAATATCGCAAGCCGTTCGAGAACTCGACGTTCCCCTGCGCTCCCGATACGCCGGCGCATCCATGGCAGAACCGCGGCTTGCGGGCCCATCACGGCAATCGCGCGAGCAAGCACGCCTACGCGGCGCTGATTCGCGGCGTCGACCAGAACGTGGGCCGCGTGGTCAAGCGGCTCGAGGAGATGGGCGTGCGGGACGACACGTTGATCGTGTTCACCGCCGACCAAGGCTGGAACGCCGGGCAGCACGGAGTGTGGGGCAAGGGCAACGGCACCTGGCCGTTCAACATGTACGAGGAGTCCATCCGCGTTCCGCTCGTCTGGAACCACCCGCGCCGCATCAAGCCGGGCCAGCGCATGAACGCCATGGTGTCGTCGTACGACTACTTCCCGACAATTCTCGACTACGTGGGCGTGAAGGCTCCGGCCGATCCCAAGCGCGTGGGCCGCAGCTACGCGGACTTCCTCCGGGGCAGAAATCCGAAATGGCGCAACCGGCTGTTCTTCGAATACGCCTACGTCCGCGGGCTTCGCACGGAGAACGTGAAGCTGATCCAGCGGATCGAGAAGTGGCCGAGCGAATTCTACGATCTCGAGGCCGATCCCGGCGAGACGAAGAACCTGATCTCCGGCGCGGCTCACAAGAAGCAGATCGATGCCATGCGGGCGGAGATCGCCGGCTTTTTCGGCAAGATCGGCGCGCCGGATATCGAGGCGTGGCAAAACACCACGCACCAGCAACTGACCGGCTACGCGGCCGCCAATCCGCGGAATTGAGGTCGAGAGTCTGACGCGGGGGGCCGTTTGGCTGTAGAATTAAGGACAAGCATATCGGTTTTTTACCGAGGGGCCTGTCCAACATGATCTACTCACGCTCGGCCGAGTACGCGATTCGCGCTTTCGTGCACTTGGCCTCGGTTCCGCCAGGCAAGTTCGCCATGGCGAAGCAGATCGCCGGAGAGGCGGATATTCCGGCGCATTTTCTCGCGAAGATCCTGCAGCAGTTGGCGCGCAAGGGACTCCTGCGGTCGAGCAAGGGGCCGACGGGAGGGTTCACGCTGGCGATCGCGCCGCGCGACATTTCGCTGTGCCAGATCGTGGACGCCGTGGACGGCCTGAGCGACTACAAACGCTGCCTCGGCGGCCGCACCGAATGCCGGGACGACGCGCCGTGCGGACTGCACGATAGCTGGAAGCGGATGCGGTCGTCTATCATAGATTATTTGGAGGGCACGTCGATCTTGGTGGTGGCCAACTCCCTGGAGCAGAAGCGGCGCGCTCTCGGGCAGTTGCCGGCGCAAGAGGCTCCGGCGCCCCGCAAGAACGGTTCCCGGAAGAAACAATAAAACCTTTATGTTGATTCGTACACCCAAGCGCACACTCGATCCCTTTCAGGGAGCCGAACGACAGGTGGAGGCGCTGAACTCCGTCCTGGTTCCGATGGTGGTGGAACAGACCGCCCGCGGCGAGCGCGCGTTCGATATCTACTCGCGTCTTCTCAAGGAGAACATCATCTTCCTCGGGACGCCTGTCGACGATCAAGTGGCCAATCTGGTCATCGCGCAGATCCTGTTCCTGACGGCCGAAGATCCCGAAAAGGACATCTCGCTCTACATCAACTCGCCGGGCGGGTCGATCACCGCCGGGCTGGCGATTCTCGACACGATGAATCTGGTGGAGCCCGACATCGTCACCTACTGCGTCGGCCAAGCGGCGTCGATGGCCGCCGTGCTGCTCGCCTGCGGAACCAAGGGCAAGCGGTTCAGCCTGCCTCATTCGCGCATTCTGATTCACCAGCCGTCGATGAGCGGACTGGCCGGGCAGGCCGCCGACATCGATATCTACGCGCGCGAGATTCTGCGCATGCGGGAGATCCTCAACGGCATTCTCGCCAACGCCACCGGCCAGTCGGTGGACCGCATCGCGCGCGACGTCGACCGCGACTACATCATGGAGCCCGATCAAGCGCTGGCGTACGGCATGATCGACCGCATCGTGGTGAATCGCGACTCGATGCCCAAATAGCGCCCACGGGGGCGGCCGCCGTCCGGTGGTCCGCCCCCTTGACGATCGACTATTCCGGAAGCGGCTTGCCCTTGGTTTCCGGCGCGAACGGCAGCACCGCCAACCCCACCAGGAACACCAGGCACATGGTGACCCCGGCGTAGCGCATGGGCTCCGGCTTGTCCACGTAGAAGCGGCTGGTGAGCAGCCCGAGCGTCAATGGGCCGAGCGCCGCCACGAACCGGCCCACGTTGTAGCAGAACGACGTGCCCGTGCTGCGCAGCCGCGTCGGGAACAGCTCCGGCAGATAGATGGCGTAGCCGCCGAACAGCATCAACTGGGAGAAGCCCATCAACGGGATCATCCAGAAGATGTCGGAGAAGTCTTTCAGGTTCCAGAACGCGAACGCGGTCGCCATCATCGCCGCGACAAAGGCGGCGGCGAACGCTTTCTTCCTGCCGGTGATGGCGGTGAGATAGGTGAACGCGTAGACTCCGAAAAATCCGCCGGCGTTTTGCAGCAGCGACGTGATGCCGGTCCACATCGTCTTCCGGCCCGCGATCTCGGCCTCTGGCATTCCCTGCGCGCGGAACGTTTTGTCGAGCACCGACCCGATGAGATCGAAGCTGAAGAAGCCGATGCCCCAAAGTCCCACTACGCCGGCGAAGGCGAGAATCATCCCCACGATCGCGTTGCGGCGCCAGCGCTGGTCGGAGAACAACTCGCCCATCGAGCCGAGCTTCTGTCCGCCGGCCGCGCGGGCGGCTTGCCACTGCTCGGGCTCCTTCAGCTTGCGGAATACGACGATCGCGAGCAAGGCCGGCAGCGCGCCCACCAGGAACATCGACCGCCAAGCCGATCCGATCGCGCCCGATTGTTCCAGCTTGCCGAGCCCGATGCCGACCATCGCCGCCATCATGTTGCCGATGGCCGAAGTCGCCTGTAAGGTTCCGAGCGCGTACGGCCGGGCCGCCGCCGGCACCACTTCCGCCACCAGCGCCACGCCGACCGCGAACTGTCCGCCCACGCCGAGTCCGGTCAGGAATCGATAGATTGAGAAATCCCACACGCCCGTCGACAGAGCGCTCAGGCCCGTGAACATCGAATAGAGAATGATGGTGACGATCATCGTCTTGGCGCGGCCGATGCGGTCGCCCAGCACGCCGAAGAACAGGCCGCCCGACGCCCATCCGATCATGAAGATCATGGTCGCGTAGCCGGAAAATTCGGCGATGCGGCCTGCCGCGGCGGGATCTCCAGGGCGCGCGCCCAGCAGCTCGGTGATGGCCGGACGGCGGGCCAGGTTGAACAGTTGCTGGTCCATCGTATCGAACAGCCATCCCAGGCTGGCCACCACCAGCACCAGCCAGTGGTAGCTATTGAGTTGGCGGTACCAGGGGAGGCCGGACGAATCCGGCGCGGGCGCGGAAGGCGTGTCGAAGTTCATGGAACAGCCATTGTACCTGCCGGCAGCGCCGGTCCATCAAGCTTCGATGCCCATTTGCGTCAGACGGTAGCGCAGCGCGTTGCGCGTCAGCCCCAGCATCCGCGCGGCCTGGCTTTTGTTGCCGCCGGCGCGGCGCAGGGCTTCGCGCAGGATCGCCTGCTCGTATTCGTCCAGCGTCATGCCTTCCGGGATGAAGTGCGAACCCAGATCCGGCCGCGGCTTTCGTTCGGTGTCCAGCTTGATGTCGGAGGCTTCCAGCCGCGCGCCCTGGGACAGCAGCATGCTGCGCTCGATCACGTTCTCCAACTGCCGGACATTGCCTGGCCAGCGGTACTCGCGCAGGATCTGCATCCCTTCGGCCGAGATGGAGTCGGCCGCCGATCCCAGTTCGCGCGAGAACTTCGCCACGAAGCGGCGGGCCAGCGCGGGGATATCTTCCGGCCGCTCGCGCAGTGGTGGAATCTCGATGGGCATCACGTTCAACCGGTAGAACAGATCCTCGCGGAACGTGCCCTGCTCGAGCGCCTGGCGCAGATCCACGTTGGTGGCCGCGATCACGCGCACGTCGATCTGGCGCGTCTTGTTCGAGCCGAGCCGCTCCAACTCGCGCTCCTGCAGGATCCGCAGCAGCTTCACCTGCACGGCCATCGGCACGTCGCCGATCACGTCGAGGAACGCGGTGCCGCCGTCGGCCTGTTCGAACTTGCCGGGCTTGGACACGTTGGCGCCGGTGAACGCGCCTTTTTCGTAGCCGAACAGTTCGCTCTCCATCAGATTCTCGGGGATCGCGGTGCAGTTGATCTTCACGAACGGCTTGTCGCGCCGCGTGGATTGGAAGTGGATCGCGCGCGCGATGAGATCCTTTCCCGTGCCCGATTCGCCGGCGAGCAGCACCGTGGACCGCGTGGGAGCGATGCGCTTCACGGTTTCGAAGATCGCCTGCATCTGGGTGGATTCGCCGACGATGTTGGCGATGTCGTACCGCGCGCCGAGCTGCTCCCGGAGATTGCGATTTTCGGCGCGCAGTTCCCGGTAGTCGAGCGCCTTCTGGATCACCGTCATCATGTGATCCATGGAGAACGGCTTGGGCAGGAAATCGGCCGCGCCCGCGCGCATCGCCTCCACGGCGGTTTCCACCGACGAGTACGCGGTCATCACGATCACCGGCGCCTGCGAGTTCTCCTTGCGAAGCTGGGCGAGCAGTTCGAGCCCTGTCATTCCCGGCAGCCGCAGATCGGTGAGGATGAGCCCCACGTTCGGCGCCATGGGCACGGCCTGCTCGGCGGTGCGCGCCTGCTCCACCTCGAAGCCGGCGCCTCGCAACTGCAGTTCGATCACGCGGCGTAGTTTGTCTTCGTCCTCGACGATCAGTATTTTGGGTTTCATGCCAATGGCAGCAGCACGCGAAACGTACTGCCCTGTCCCGGCTCGCTTTCCACGGCGATCTTGCCGCCGTGTTCGTCCACGATCTTGGCGACGATGGCCAAGCCCAGCCCGACGCCCGACGCTTTCGTCGTGAAGAACGGATTGAAAATGCTTTCTCGATTGGCGGGATCGATGCCGCCGCCGCGATCGATCACCGACACCTCCACGGCGCCTTCCGCGGAGCGCGTCTTCAGCGTCACCACGCCGCCCTCCGGACTCGCCTGCGCCGCGTTGAGCAGCAGATTGAAGAACACGCGTTCGATCAGATCGGCGTCGAACGCGAGCGCGGGCACGTCCGGCGAATAGTTGCGATGCACGCCCACGCGCGGGCTGGACGGATCCTTCTCGAGCCTCGCCGCCGCGAGGTCGAGCGTTTCGTGCAGATCGCCCGGCGACTTCTCGAGCCGAAGCGGCTTGGCGAAATCCAGAAATCGCGTGACCAGCGTGTTGGTGCGGTCCACTTCCGCGCCGATGTAGCCGGCCAGTTCCCGCGCGACGTCGTTGCCCTCGGGAAGATTCTTCGCCAACACTTCCGCGGACGCTTTCATGGTCCCCAGCGGATTGCGCAGTTCGTGCGCCAGGCCGGCGGTCAATTGCCCGAGCGCGGCCAGACGCTCGCCGCGGCGCGCCGCCGCCTCGGCCGCTTCGAGCTTCGCCGCCGTGGCCGTGTATTGGCGGTGCTGATCGCGAGTGGCGGCGGCGAGCTGATACGTCACCAGCGCCACCGTGGCGATCATCAGCAGCCGCAAGCAGATTTCGCGAATCTGATCGGGCGGAATCTCGAGGCGCGTGAAATCGAGAAACAACAGGAACGACAAGTACGACAACGCCGCCGCGCACGTCGCCGCGAACGCGCCCCACGCGCCCAGCGCCGTCGCCGCCGCCACCACCGGAACCATGAGGATCGGATAGTGACTGGACGCGATGCCTCCGGTCACGCCGATCAACAGATACGCCAGCCCCAGTTTGATCGCGATCGATCCGGCCACGCCGGAGCCCGACCGGAAGAAGCCGATGCGCGGTTCGGCGATCTGAAACGCGGCGATCGCCGCCAGCAACTCCATCTCCGCGTTGGATACGCGCGGACTGGCGGCGGCGAGCGAAACGAACAACAACAGCCAAGCCACGTCCTCAGGACGTACCGTCGCGCCGCGCGGTTGCTCCGGGGTTGCCGTCATGTCTCTCTTCGATTGTGCCAAAATAGACGGGAGTCTCTCGCTTCCCCAATGAATCCGCTTCATCCTATTCACGCCTCCGCGGAAGAGCCCACTACCGCGGCCGGCGAAACGTCGTTCGCCGACATTCTGAACGAGTTCGAGCACGAGCACAAGAAGGTTCCGGCGCGCGCCGCCGGCGCCGAGGAGTCCATCCCCGCCACCGACGGACGCGTGGTGTCGGTGACCCCCGGCGGCGCCTTCGTCGACATCGGGCGCAAGCACGAAGGCATCCTCGCGTTGGGCCAGTTGGCCAAGGACGCTTCCGGGCAGCCCAAGATCGCGCCCGGGCAAATGGTCAAGGTGACCGTCGGGCCGCTCGACGAGAATGGCTACCACCGGTTGTCCACGATCAAGATCTTCGTGCCCAAGGACTGGAGCGGGCTCCAGAAGGCGTTCGACGAAAAAGCCGTCATCACGGGCACGGTGCTCGAGTCAGTGAAGGGCGGCTTGCGCGTCGATGTCGGCGCGCGGGCGTTTCTTCCCGTCTCTCGCAGCGGCGCGCGCGACCAGGCCGAACTCGACAAACTGGTTGGCCAGTCGATCGAGTGCCGCATCACCAAGCTCGACACCGAGAAAGAGGATGTCGTCGTCGACCGCCGCTCCGTGCTCGAGGAACGCGCCTCGGCCGTCAAGCGGGCCGCGTTCGACGCGCTGCAAGAGGGCGTTGTGCTCCTGGGCGCCGTCCGGAGCGTGATGGAGTTCGGAGCGTTCGTCGATATCGGCGGCGTCGACGGACTGCTGCATGTCAGCGACATGAGTTGGGTGCGGAGCGCCAAGCCGTCCGATATCGTCAAGCAGGGCGATCAGGTCGAGGTCAAGATCCTCAAGGTCAACCGCGAGGCCCGCAAGATCTCGCTCGGAATGAAGCAGCTCCAGGACGATCCCTGGACCGTCGCTCTTCGCGAGATCAACGTGGGCGACAAGCTGCGAGGCAAGGTGGCCCGCCTCGCCGATTTCGGCGCCTTCGTCGAACTGCGGCCCGGAGTGGAAGGTCTGATCCACGTCTCCGAGAGGTCGTGGTCGAAGAAGCAACGGCGGCCGCAGGACATCTTGAAGGCGGGTGAGATCGTGGAAGCGGTGGTGCTCGTCGTCAACCCCGCCGACCGCCGCATCGGGCTCGGCCTGAAACAGGCGCTGGGCGATCCGTGGGAGGATGCGGTGAAGCGCTTCCCCGTCGGAACCACGGTCGAACTGGCCGTGTCCACGCTCGCCGCGTTCGGAGCCTTCATCGAAATGGCGGAAGGCGTGGAGGGGCTGATCCACATCGGCGACATCACCCACGGCAAACGGCTCCAGCATCCCAAGGAGATGCTGCGCACCGGCCAGATCGTCAAGGCGCAGGTGACCGAGGTCGACCACGAGCGGCGGCGGTTCCGCCTCGGCATGAAGCAGCTCGAGCCGACTTCGGCCGACGAGTACATTGCCGAGCACAAAGTGGGCGATCTGGTGACGGGCCGCGTGGTGGATGGCGGCAAGGAGCGGGCCAAGATCGAATTAGCCGAGGGCGTCCACGGTATGTGCCGGTTGGCCCCGGCGCGGAAAGGCCAGGAGCCGGCCCAGGCGTCCTCGGCGGATATCGGATCGTCCATCGCGGCGTTGGCGGCCAAATGGAAAGCCGGCGCGGTGGCGGCTTCCGATCCGCATCAGGGACTGCAGACCGGCCAGATCCGCCGCTTCCGCATTTCGGCCATCGATCCGGCGCAGAAGCGGATCGACGTGGAACTCGCGGACTAAGTGCGATGCCGGAAACGGCGCTCACTCACTACACTCTCAAGCACAGCCCCTATTCGAGCCACTCGCTGCTCCTCGCCCGCCTGCCCGAGCCGGGACGGGGGCGGCGGGTGCTCGACGCCGGCTGCGGCAACGGCTATCTCGCCGAGATCCTGGCGTCGCGCGGATACCGGGTCACCGGGATCGAACGTCCGGAAGGCGTCACACGCCAGATTCCGGACGAGATCCACTTCATCCCCGCGGACCTCGAACGTCCACTCCCCGCTTTGGGGGAGTACGACGTGATCGTCTGCGCCGACATCCTCGAGCATCTCCGCGATCCCGCCGGCCTCCTGACGCGGCTTCGACGGCATCTGGCGCCCGGCGGCCACTTCCTCTGCTCGCTGCCGAACTCCGCCAATATCCACTTCCGGCTCACTGTGTTGGCGGGGCGGTTCCCGAAGGAAGAGAAGGGGTTGTTCGACGCGACGCACGTCCAGTTCCTCACCTGGGACGGATGGGACGAACTGTTCCGCCGCGCCGGACTCTCCTTCCAGGCCGTCTGGCCTAGCGGCATCCCCGTGGGGTTGCGATTCCCCGCATCGGATGGTACTCCGTGGGTATCGGCCGCGGAGCGGATATGCTATGATTTAGCTCGACTCCGCAAGCAGCTATTCGCATATCAATTCGTCGTAGAGGCGCGATAAAAAACCATGGGGGCCGCAGTCAAAACCAAGGCGAAAGTAGTGGTCGTCATGCCGGCGTACAACGCCGCCAAGACCCTGCGCATGACCTACGACGATCTCCCCCACCACTTGGTGGACCGGGTAATCGTGGTGGACGACGGGTCCAAGGACGATACCGTGCGCGTGGCGCGCGAACTCGGCTTGCGGATCTTCGCGCACGACCGCAACTACGGCTACGGCGCCAACCAGAAGACCTGCTATCGCGAGGCGCTCAAGGCCGGCGCGGATATCATCGTCATGGTCCACCCGGACTACCAGTACGATCCGACGCTGCTGCCGCAGGTGATCGCTCCCATCGAACGGGGCGAGGCCGACGTGGTGCTTGGCTCGCGACTGCTGGGCGGCCAGCCGATGAAAGGCGGGATGCCCTGGTGGAAGTACGTCGCCAACCGCTTCCTCACCCGGTGCGAGAACAGCACCTTCGGGTTGCGGCTCGCCGAGTATCACACCGGTTACCGGGCTTACACACGCGACGCGCTCGAATCGGTGAACCTGGAGACCAACTCCGATAACTTCATCTTCGACCAGGAGATCATGGCGCAGTTCGTCGAGGTCGGCTCGCGGGTGGCGGAGGTTCCGGTTCCGACCCGCTACTTCCCGCAGGCGTCCTCGGCCTCGTTCGTCCAGAGCAGCGTCTACGGTCTGTCGATCCTGTGGCTGCTTTTCCGCTACATTCTGCATCGAACCGGCGTCAGGCGGAGCCGGCAGTTCCAGTCCCTGCGCCGCCGTTACGCGGACATGGTGCATGCGTAAGCGCGACTGCGCGCTGATCTTCCTTCTCACCGCCCTTCTGATCCGGCCCCTGTTCGGGATCGAGTACCTGAACAATTGGGCCTCGATCGAGGCCACCTTCATCGCCGGCGCGCGCTATCTGCTGGAACGCTGGCCCCATCCCCAATGGCAGCCCGATTGGTATCTGGGCACGCGGTGGGACTATGTGTATCCTCCCGGCATCCACTACGGCCCGGCGATCCTGGCGAAGCTGCTCGGTGTTTCCGCCGCGCGCGGCTATCACATCTACGTGGCCCTGCTGTACTGTTTCGGCGTGGCGGGCGTATACGCGTTCGTGGCCACCGCGATGCGATCCCGGCGCTGGGCGTGGATCGCGGCGGCGGCCTGCGCCACGCTTTCGCCCGCCTATCTGCTCATGGAGCACATGCGCCTGGATAGCGCCGGCAGCCGGTACTGGCCGATGCGCCTCAACGTGCTGATCCGCTACGGCGAGGGTCCGCATATGTCGGCGTTCGCCTGGATTCCCTGGGCGCTGGCGGCCGCGTGGATCGGACTGCGGCCGGGCCGCGACCGGCATCTCGGACTTGCGGCGCCGTGCTGCGCCATGGTCGCGACGAATAACTTCTACGGCGCCACCGCGCTCGCCACGTTCTTTCCCATCGCCGTCTGGGCGGTGTTCGTGGAGACGCGGGACTGGCGCGTGTTTCCCCGCTCGTTCGCCATCGCCGCGCTGGCCTATGGACTTACCGCCGTCTGGCTCGTGCCCTCGTATGTGGCGATCACAGCGCGGAACATGGCGCTCGTCTCCAATCCTGGCAATCTGTGGTCCGTGTGGCTGGCGCTCGGCGTAACCGCTGCAATCGCGGCGCTCACCTGGCGGTTCACACGCGACGCGTGGATCGTGTTCGTGGCCGGTTCCTCGGCTCTGTTCTCCCTGAACGTGCTGGGGAACCGATGGATCGGCTTTCGCATCTCGGGCGAGCCGGAGCGGCTGGTTCCGGAACTCGACTTGGTGCTGATCCTCCTGGCTGTCGCGGTTTGCGCCTGGATGTGGCGCCGGGGCTGGATCGCCAAGTTCGCGGTCGTCGCGCTGTTGTTCTGGTCAATCACGGTGTGCAAGGGCTGGGTCCGCCGCGCGCACACGTTTTATTCGGGGGATGCGAAGTACGCCGAACGCATCGAGTACAAGATGCAGGACTGGATCGCGCGCAATCTTCCGGACCGGCGCGTGCTGGTGACGGGATCGATTCGGTTCTGGTTCAACGTCTGGCAAAGCCAGGCGCAGGCGGGTGGCGGATCCGAGCAGGGCGTGCTCAACATGAACACCGTGTACTCGTACTACGCCGCCGTCACCGATACGTCCCCGGACTTCGTGGCCGCGTGGATGCAAGCCGTGGGTGTTTCGGCGATCTCGGTGAACGGCAAGGCGTCGAAAGAGATCTATCACGACTGGGAGAACCCGGAGCGCTTCATCGGCAAACTGAAGGCGCTGTACGACGACGGCAAGGACAACTGGGTTTACGAGATTCCGCGGCGCTTTCCCGAACTGGCCCGCGTGGTCGATGCCGCCGCCATTCGCGCCAACGGCCCCGCCTACGTGGCGGGCAAGGGCGAAGCTCCCCTGCGGTCGTACGTTGCGTTAATCGAGGCCGGGCCGGACCGCCGCGTCTCGGTCGAGCGGCCCGCGCCGGAACATTTTCGCCTCACCGCGTCGTTGCAGCCGGGCGACGCGATCGTCGTGCAGGAATCGTGGGACGCGCCCTGGCGCGCGTTCGACAACGGGCGCGAGATCCGCGTGGAGCCGGACCCCGCTGGATTCATGCTGATCGACCCTGGCCCGGGCGAACGGCGGATCGAACTGCGCTGGGAAACGCCGCTCGAGAATCGCGTGGGCCGCGCCGTTACGATAGCATCGATCTTGGTCCTACTATGGCTCCTGGCCGCAAGACGGTCCTCGCCGCTCTCTGCATCTTCCTCCTGAACGCCGCGTTGAACGCGCCGTTCTTCCTTCCGGGCGAGGGCAAGTACCGCGACTCGATCGAGGGCGGATACGCGTCGATGGCGCGTTTCTTCTCCGATCACCCCAACCCGTTCGGCTGGAACCCGTACCAGTATCTCGGGCTGCCGGCGCACGACTGGTATCTACCGGCCGTGCCGTACGCGAGCGCGGTCTGCATCTGGCTGCTTCCGATGCTGAAGGCGGAGCACGTCTACCGGCTGGTGGTCACCACGGCGGCGTGCCTTGGCCCGGTGACGCTGTTTCTCTTCGTCTTCTACTTCACGCGGAACCGCAAGTGGGCCATCGTCGCGGCGCTGCTCTACACGTTCTTCTCGCCGTCCTACACCCTGTTCCCGGCGATTCAGAAGGATCTCGGCATCAGCTACGTGCCGTGGCGCGTGCAGGCGCTGATCAAATATGGCGAGGGGCCGCACAACACCGGACTCATGCTGCTGCCGCTCACCCTGATCGCCTGTTGGCACGCGGCGACCCGGCGCCGGTTCTGGCACGTGTTCGCGGCGGCGGCGCTGCTCGCCGCAATCTCGCTGACCAACTGGGTGGCCTGTCTGGCCGCCGCATGGTGCTGCCTGGCGATGCTGATCGTGGGAACCACCACCCAGCACGAGCATGGCTTCGCGCCGGGGCGGTTGCTGGGGGCGGCGTTGCTCGGATATCTGTTGGCGGCGTTCTGGCTAACGCCCGGCTTCGTCCAGACCACGATGTTCAACTGGCCGGCCGACGCGTTCAACTACAAGCTCCAGACCACGCAATGGGCGCTGTTCGGCGCCGTGGCCGGGATACTGGCGGCGGGATGGATCTTCGTGTGGTGGCGCCCGGCGCGCCACTACCACGCGTTTCTGGCGATCTGTCTGGTGGGCTTCGCGTTCATCGTGTGCGGACACTACTGGTACGGCGTCGATACCATCCCCGAATCGCGCCGGTACGCGCTCGAGGTGGAGTTCTTCTTCGCGGCGGTTTTTTCGGAGGCGCTGCGATGGTTCCTTGCGCAGCCGCGGCGATGGGTGCGGGACGCCGGAATGGCGCTGTTCGGCGTCTGGATCGTGCTGTGGCCTACCCAGGCGCGGACCTACGTGGAGAGTACGTGGATCCAGCTTCGGCCCACTCCGCGCCAGAATACGGTGGAGTACCGGACTGCCGAATTTCTCGCATCGCGCGGTTCCGAGGGGCGCGTCTATCTCGGCGGCGGCACGCGTTTCCGCATCAACTCGTGGTTCCCGGTTCAGCAGGTGCACGGGACGTTCGAGTCGGGGCTGACCAACCGGTCGGCCGTTTACTTCAACTACTTCATCCGGACGGGGCAGGGCGGCAAGCCGGAGCGCCGCGCCGCCGACGCCATTCTGCTGATGCGCGCCGCGGGTGTGGAGTATCTGGCGGTCCACGGGCCGCGGTCGAGCGAACACTGGCGCGACATCCTGAATCCGGACGCGTTCCCGGCCGCGCTGCCCAAGGTTTGGGAGGACGGCGACAACTACGTCTATCGCGTGCCCTTCACCGGATTCGCGCATTTGGTTACGGGGAGCGAGTATCCGCAGTCACGGCCGCTGGCGGCGAACGCCACGATCCTCGAGTGCTTCGTCAAGGCGATGGACGACCCGGCCCGGCGGCTGAAGTTCGAGTGGCTGGGGACGAGCCGGTTCCGGATTACCGGCCCTGTTCCGGAAGGGATGCTCGTCTCGACCAGAGTGGCGTGGAACAAGGGCTGGACGGGCACGCAGGACGGCGCGCCGCTGCACGCCGAGCCCGACGCGATGGACCTGATCCTGCTGCGGCCGAAGCCGGCCGCGGCGGCGGTCATCGAATTGGCGTACCGGCCGCCGTTCGAGCAGGTCGCGTTGACCGTCGTCAGTCTGCTCGCCTGGGCGGCCTCGATCGCGCTGGTTTTGCGCGAGCGGCGGAGGCGGCGCGCATGAGTGTCCGCCGGTTTGGCACGGTGATGCGGCGGGCGTTCGTGCTCGCCTACAGCAAGAACTGTTTCTCGATCGCCAAGGGCGCCGCCTACTCCGGTCTATTGGCGCTGTTCCCCGTGCTGAGCGCGGCGGCGGCGATCCTGGTGCAGGTGGAGGCCGCGCCCGTACAGCAGTTATTGGCGGAGTTTCTCGCCGGTATCCTGCCGCCGGGAACGCAGGATCTGGTGCTGGCGCGCTTCGCCGCGTCGGGCCAGAAGCCGGTGCTGCTGTTGATCGGCGCGGCGGCGCTGGCGGTTTACGCCGGCTCCGGCCTCATGTTGTCGCTGATGGAGGGATTCAACGCGGTGAACGGAACGCCATCCGGACGGCCGTTCCTGCGCCAGCGCGCGATGGCGGCGCTGCTCATGTTCGCCACCGCGTTGCCGGCCGTGGCCGCGTCCGCTCTGATTCTGGCGGGCGCGCGGACCGAGGCGTGGGCGATCCGGTGGCTGCAGGGCGTACCGGAAGGCGAACCGCTCACGCTGGGCATCCTGTTCGCGGGTCAGATCGCGCGGTTCGCGATCGCCCTGGCGACCATCGTGGCCGTCACATCGTTGTTGTTCAGTCTGGGACCCGCAAAGGCGCGGCCGCTGCGCGCCGTGTGGCAGGGGGCGCTGGTGTCCACGGTGCTCTGGCTGTTGGCCACCGCCGGATTTGGCTGGTATGTCCGTAACCTGGCGAACTACAACGTGATGTATGGGTCGCTGGCGACGGTAATCGCGCTGCTGGTGTGGATGTACGTGATGGCGGCGATCGCCTGCGTGGGCTGCGCCTTCAACGCGGTGCTCGAACGCCGCGGCCGCAAGGGAGGACCCCGATGAAGACGCGGAAACTCGAGATTCGATGCCCGTTGTGCGGATCGGTTGACGTGTCGTATAGCTGCGCGCCGCATTGCTGCTTCAACCACGTCTGCGCGGAGTGCTACGCGACGTTCGAGCCGGTCACCACGCTCGCCGGCGGCAAGGTGAGGGGCGCCACGCCGCCGGACCCGTTGCCCGATCCGGCCGATCCCGCCGTCGCGTGCGCGTCTTGCGATTCGGTCGCTGTGTACATGGCGGAGGATGGCTTGGTGTGCACTGGCTGTGGTGCGCGTCTCGTGCTGGAACTCACCGAAGTGACCCCGGGGTAGGCGCCGGACCCGCGCCGGGCCCACAACGGGCCAAGCGGGCCGAGACCTCGTGGCCTGGCCCGCTCCCCTTCGATTCTCCGCTCGCGCAACAGAGGCCGGGTTCAAGCCGGCCGCGACTGCCGTTCCTCGATCCAGCTTTGATGGAACAGATACAGCGGATAGACTAGCGCGAACACGGTCAACGTGCCTGCCCATCCCAACGTGGTGCTTTCCAGCACCATCCACGCCAGGACCGCGCCGACGAAGTAACCGACGATCGAGTAGTAATTGCACAGCCGCCAGATGGTGCGCAACGGACGGTTCTGGACGAGGCAGACCACCACGGAGACGGTGGTTGCGTTGAAGAAGTACAGGACCACCAGGGCGACACACAGCCGGGCGAATCCAGTTCCTTCAGTGGGGGCCGACGCGGCCAGGGCGCCCGAGAACAAGTTCGCGAGGACGCCGGCCAGAGTAAGATTGGCCGCATTGAAAGCAATCTGAAACCACTTGGGCCGCCGCTTCGCTCCAACGAGACTTTGCATCGCGCCGGCCAAGGGGCTGAGGATGGCGGTCTCCGTCCAATTCGACGTGCTCGCCGTGACGAGAACCATGACAAAACCAGGGGAGAGCGTGGCCTCGAGGCCAGGCAGGCGCACCTTCATCGCCGATGCAATGAGGGCGAGCGTTAGATAGAGACCGAAGCGCAGTGGAGCGGGGGCTTGCCAGTTTAGCACTGACCACAGCACCAGGGCCGCCCCAGCCACGATAATGGCCGAGATATAGGCTCTTGCTTTTGTAGACATGTCAGACTCCTCGATTCCCAGTGGCTGAATTAGCGGTCCCCCACCGCGGACAGCGCTTCCGAGAATTGCGAAGAATCTCCCCAGATGATGTTGTCTCCCCAGATAATGTTGTCTCCCCAAATGACGTTGTTGCCGGCGACGTTTCCGCTAGTGGTCAGTAGCGTGTCTCCCCAGATGATGTTCGCGGACCAGTTGGCTGGATCGGAGGACCAGATCACCGGTTGACCCCAGACGCCGTTGGCCGCGCTGACAGACACGGTATTCGTGGCGGCATTCAACAAGGCTTTGGGGGAGTGCGCCCGGACACCGGCGGGAGCGGCCGCGGTCGAGTTGAGGGCCGCCCAGACGTCCAATTCGCCCGCGCCGACCGTGAAGATGTCGTATTGAATCGGATACACGATCCCCGTCACCGAATCCACATAGGTCTCAGCGGCCGGCAAGCCGCCCTTGGTGGCGGTTTTCATCAGCCGCGCCTTCACTGTGTCCGGAGAGAGGCTCGGATCGCGCTGCAGCATGAGCGCCACGGCGCCCGCGACCACTGGCGTTGCCATGCTGGTTCCGCTGAGTTCCAGATACGGACCGGCGCCGGTTCCGTCCGACCGGTAGTAGCTCTGCGCGATGACCTGATTGGGGTAGCGAGCGGCAAGCGTCGAGCCCGCGGCCATCGCCGCCACGATCCGGTTGCCCGGCGCCACCAGGTCCGGCTTCACGACGCCACCAGGTCCGGCTTCACGACGCCGTCGATGAGGCTGGGTCCTTTGGAACGGAAGCTGGCCATGCGGTCGTCGGCGCGGGAATTCGAGCGGTTGTCCTTGATGGCTCCCACGGTGATCACCCAAGGGCTGTTGCCGGGCGCGCCGATGGTGCTGTAACCCTTGTTGTTCATCGAATTGTCCCGGCCGCGGTTGCCCGCCGCCACTACCACCACGATGCCGGCCTGCCAGGCTCGCTCCACCGCTTGGCACAGCGGATCGAGGGTGTAGGACTCCCGAATCGGCCGGCCAAGCGAAAGGTTCATCACGCGGATGTTGTACTGGCTTTTGAGCTCGATGGCCCGGTCGATCGCGGAGATCACGGCGATGTCGTCGCCACTTCCGTTCTGATCGAGCACTCGGAGGTTGATGATATTCGCGCGCGGCGCGATTCCCTGGAACTTGCGCGTAGTCCCGGTTCCGGTCGATTGGGTCGCGTCGCCGGCGACGATGTCGGCGACATGAGTGCCGTGGCCGTAGGCGTCCGCCGCGCTCGTGGTTCCCGCGACGAAGTTCTCCGAGTAGACGACCCGGGATGCGCCGCCGTATGTGAGGTCCCCATGCGGGGTGACTCCGCTGTCGATGACCGCCACGCCGACTCCGGCGCCGTTGTAGCCGTTCTGATAGGCGATGTCTGCGAACACACCGGGTTCGGCGAACTCGAGCTTCTTTTCGACCTTACGATTGACCGAGACATATTTGACGCCAGGCACCGTGGCAAGCGCGGCGGCCGCATTGGCCGGGAGGCGCAACGCAATGCCGGTAAATACTCGGAACTCTTTTTTCGTCTGTCCTCTGAGCTTCAGGATATTGGCGATGGTCTTGTTGGACGGGTCGAATTGTACGATGACATCCACGAGTGCGGATGGCTGCGTGCCGTGCAACTCCTTGGACAGCTTCTTGGGGTCCGCGTCCGCCGATGCCGCGAATAGCGCGAGCATGACTGGAATGATTGCTGGGCGAGTCATGAACCGGATTGAAGCAAGCGTAGACCCATTTCGCTAACATGATGAAAAAACAGCTTTTTCGGTCACAAGCCCGGTGGCACAGCCGGACAAGACGATCGGTCACAGGCTCGGTCTCGGACATTCTGGCGGCTTTCCAAAACGGCGCCGCCCGTGGAGTATCGGACCGCGGCGCGTCCGCTACGCGAGCTCACCGAAGTGACGCCGGGGTAGCACATCGGACGCGTCCGGCGCGGTGGCGACGCGCTGCAGTTCGCGTTCGTCCAGCCAGTTCAACTCGCACACGGCGCAGTTGTCGATCACGATGTTGCCAGGGCCGCAGTAGCGATGCGTGTGCATGTGAGCGCCGCAGCCGGGGCAGAAGAGGCGTCGTTCGAGTTCGGCCGGATCGGGCGGTTCCGGCGCCTCCTCCGATTTCCGCGATACCGACCGGAGATGGCCCGCCAGCTTGGCGAACGACCGCATCGACACGAGCAGCCCCGCGCACCGCGGGCAGACCGCCACCGGGAAACGGCCCGCGGCCCCCGCCACCAGCGGGATCGAACAAATCGGACAATCCCGCCCCACCGGTCCGCCGGTGACGCGCACTCCGTCTTGTCCGATGGCTGGCGCGTGTGTCGACCGGCAGTATCCGCACTCGGGAAGGCGGCCCTGTTCCACCCTCACCGCCGCGCCGCAATTGGAGCAGTTCATCCGCCAATAGATCGGCGCCGCGGCGTCAAATCTTGAACGAACGTCCCTTGCTCGACTCTTCCTGCACCCATTTCTGGATGCCGCGCACTTCGTTGTCGAGCCAGTAGCGCTTCCAGTCGATCTTTTCCGGCGTCCAGGGCAACCGTTCGCGGTCGGCCGGCGACAGCATCGCGTGGGCGCGCCGGATGTTGCCCGCCTCGAACACGAACCGGTTGTCGTGCATGAAGGGCTGGTACAGCGCCAACGCCTGCTCGCGGATATTCACCTGGATCCCGAGCGTGCGGAACGACCGCGTCAGCCGTTCGATCGGCTTGCGTCCCGGCAGGTTCGACTTCTGCGCCAGCTTCTTGATCCCGTTGGCGATCTCATGCACCGTCTGGATGCGCGACAGCAGCTTCTGGCCCCTACTGCGCGACCGCGCGGGAGTCAGGATGCGGACGCCGGGCATCAGCCAGTGCGGACGGCCCGCCGCTTTGCAGTAGTCCTCGTACATCCACTCCACAAGCTTTTGCAGCGGGATGGGATTCACTTCCGCCGTGCCGATCTGGTAGACGCGGTCGCCTTCGCCCGCGAGCAGCAGCGCGCCGGCGATCAGAATCGCGCTGGCCACCTGATCCACCGGAACCACCTCGAGCGGAGCCTCGGCGCGCAGCGGCCAGTGACGCAATCCGCTCATCGCCATCATGATCAACGGCGCGGCGGTGCGTCCGCCCTCCACCCAGCCGGGAAAGGGAAACGAGAGAGCCGCCTCCACGATGGCCGGCCGCACGATCGTATAGTCGATGCCGGGCTCGGTCGCCAGCAACTGCTCGCCCAGGCTCTTCGAGTACGTGTAGGTGTTGACCCATCCCCACTGGGCCGCGCGCTGCACGCCGAGATCGGAGAGCCGCTGTTTGGTGTCCTTGGAGTTCTCCGTGCCCTTCTGTTTGGCCACCGCGTAGACCTCGCGGACCCGCTCGCGCATGAAGCGGATCTCGTCGTGGCATTCGAAGCTGTGGTCGTCTCGGTTCTTGCGGCGGGGATAGAATCCGGGCACGGGCTCGTCTTCCTCCACCAGGCCGTCGCTTTCGCCGCATACGAAGCAGGTGGAGATGTGGCAGATCCTGGCGCCCAGGCGCTTGGCCAGCGCGATGGTGTTCTCGACGCCATCCACGTTCGACTTGAAGGACTCGTCCACCGGCGGCGTGAACTCCACCAGTCCCGCGCAGTTGATGATCAGCTTCACCCGCCCGTCGAGTTCGGCGATCTTATCCTCGCTGAATCCCCAGAATGGTTCGCCGACGTCGCCTTGGTGCACCGTGACGCGGTCGCGCAGAACCGCCGGGTCCAGCCGCTCGATCACCGGCTTGAGCGGCGGCGACTTCAGCACGTCCTTGTCGAAGCGTTCGCGCGGCGCGAATCCCCGCTTGGCGCGCACCACCACGTGCAGGTGCTTCAGGTCCGGGTAACGGTCCAGCAGCAGTGCCAGCGTTACCTTGCCGACGAAACCGTTGGCGCCGGCGAACAGGATCTCGTTTTCCCGGAAAGCGGCGGACGCGTCGATGGAGGGGGAGGAGGTCGGAGTGGCGGGCAAAGTACGCTAGAATAGCCTAGCCACCCGGTGCGCGCCGTGTCAAGCTCCGGGTGCCTACAGCAGCGATGTCCTGGGCGTTCATCCGTTCCACATTCCTGATCGTGCCCCTCGTGTTCGCGATCACCGCGGTCTCCAGCACCGTCGGCGTGATCCTGTCGTATTTTTCAGCGACGGGGCGCACCCACCACCGGATCGCGAAGTTCTGGGCGCGGTGGATCTTGCGCGCCTCTGGCGTTCACGTCACCGTCGAGGGCGCGCAAAACGTGCCGCCCGGCGGCAACTACGTGTTCATCGCGAACCACCGGTCGTTCTACGACATCCCGTTGGCGCTGCCGTTCATCAACGCGCAGTTCCGGTTCCTGGCGAAGAAGAGCCTGTTCTACTGGCCCTTTATCGGCAACTATCTGCGCAGCGCCGGGCATCTTCCGGTTCACTACGACAACCCGCGCGAGTCGCTGAAGACGATGTCGGCCGCGGCGCGGGTGATCGGCGAGAAAGAGATCTCGATCCTGCTGTTCCCCGAGGCCGGGCGCACGGAGGGACCCATGGATCCGTTCAAGGATGGCGCGGCCTACATCGCCATCAAGGCGGGCGTTCCGGTGATTCCGATGGGCTTCATCGGCGCGCGCGAATTGCTCCCCCTGCATGGACGTGTGATCCGCCCTGGCGCCGTGACCATCCGGATCGGCGCGCCGATCCCCACCATCGACATGACGCTCGCCGACCGTACGCGCTTGACGCAGATGCTGTTTCAGCGGGTCTGCGAGCTGTGCGACTACAATCCGCCCGCCGAAAAGCGGGTGGCATGAAGCCGCGCCGGCAGGGTCCGACAGCACCCTCCGCAAACGGGGTTCGAGTTTTTGCTACGATTAGGCGTGGAATCCAGCGATTGCGGGGTATAATTCCGAAAGACTCATGATGGAGGCCTTTGGACTTACGGATGCGGGCTGTGTCCGTAAAAATAACGAGGACAACTTCCTCATCGATGCGAAAGCAGGTCTTTACCTGCTCGCCGACGGTATGGGCGGGCAGCAGGCCGGCGAAACCGCGTCCCAACTCGCGGTCGACACCGTCGCCGACTTCGTTCGCGCAGCCCCGCTGAGAAATGAGTCGACCCTTCTGTCCGCCTTCGAGGAAGCCAACCGCCGGGTGCTGGCCAAGGCGTCCACCGACATCGGGCTCAATGGAATGGGCACCACGTTGGTCGGAGTGCTCGACTTGGGCGACCAGATGGTGGTCTGCTCCGTTGGCGACAGCCGCGTCTACCTGTTTGAGGCGGGGCGGCTATCCCCCATAACGGAGGACCAGACTTGGGCTCACGAGGTCGGGCGGCGGCTCGGGCTCGACGACGAGCGGCTGAAGACCCACCCGATGCGGCACGTGCTGACCATGGCAATTGGCGTGGATAGCCCACTTCGGGTTCATTCCTATACCGTACGGCCTACGCCCGGCGTACTACTCCTGCTGTGCTCGGATGGGCTACACGGGGTGGTGGATCAAAAAAATATCGCCGATGGGCTAAAAAACCCTGCAACATTAGAAGCGAAATGTCACTATCTAATCGAGGCCGCTCGTCGAGCCGGTGGTCCCGACAACATTACCACGGTGGTAGTGGAAATCAAGCGGGATTAGGTCCCCGCGTTCGGGTGGGCGGAGTCTCACCCATACTTCATGCGATGGCAACTCGCCGTCGCGATCCTCACGTCGTTGGGGACGCGGCACGGGGCGGCGTCTGATTCCGCCATTCTGCAACTGCAAGTAGTCGAGGGAGAGGGCGCGGTTCAGACCGCCGGGTTCAAATCGGGCCGGCCGGTCACGATTCAGGTGAGCGACGAGACGGGGAAGCCCGTTGCTGGAGCGGCGGTCAGTTTCCGGCTGCCGGATACCGACGCCACGGGCCTGTTCAAGTCGGGGATGAAGACCGATGTCGTCGTGACGGGTCCCGATGGCAAGGCTTCGGTGTGGGGCATTCACTGGGGGCGCTTTCCCGGTCAGGTCCGGATTCGGGTCACCGCCGCCAAGGATCAGGCGCGCGCCGCAACGGTGGTCAACCAGTACGTATCCGAGCCTGCCGCGGCCAAGGGCGCCAAGCGGCTGACGCCGTCGGCCCGGCCTCCGGGATCGAGGTGGAAATGGGTGGCGATCGCAGGTGCGGGCGCTGGAGCCGGCGCGGCGGCGCTGGCGTTCGGTGGAAAGGCGGCGGCGCCCTCGACGCCGGCGGCGGCTGGCGTTCGCGTGCAGGTGGGACCTCCCACCGTCACCGTGAGGTTGCCATGAGGCCCGCCGTGTTGTTAGCGGCGATCGCCTGTTTCGGCGAGACCGGAACTGGCTTGCCGAAGATCGGCTGTCTGCTGGACTCCGAAGGGCAAAGCCTGACCGTCTGGGGCGTGCGTGGGGCCTTCGTCGTGGGCGGCTCCGATTGCACCGTGGACCGCCGCGACGATGGCTGGTCCGTCCGGCGGGAGAATGGAAGGCTCTGGCGCGTGCGGGTGGATCCGGATTCGGGCGGCGAGACGGCGCGAGCGGCGCTGCCTGCCGGCGTCACCCAGGCGCTGGTGCTCGATGACACCGCCACGCTCGAAGCCTACGGCGCGGAGTTGCGAATCGGCGACTGGCGCCACGAACTGCCGTCCGCGGTGACGGAGCTTCGATGGATGGCCGGCGACTGGATCCAGGCGGTCACGGCGGAGGGATCGTGGGCGATCCACCGGTCGCGCGAGATCTACATGCTTCCAGGAGGTGTCCGATGAGAGCCGCGCTAGCCCTTCTGCTCGCGGCGGCGGCTCAGGCGCAGGTCGAGGTGTATCTGCTCGACGCGGCCGGCCAGGAAGCTCCCGCTCCGGCGCTGATCGACATGGGCTCGGTCCCGGCCGGCGACTTCGCCGACCAGCGCATGCGCCTTCGAAACACGGGCGATCGCGCGGTGGTCGTCCAGACCCTGCGCATCGCCGGTGCGGGCTTCTCGCTCCAGGGCAATCCGAGCGGTCAGCCGCAATTGGCGCCAGGCGTGAACCTCGACTTCCGCGCGCGCTTCCAACCGGCCGCGTTCGGCGTCTATGGCGCCACGCTTCAGGTCAACGAGCGATCGTTCGTCGTCCGAGGATTGTCGCCCGCCGGGTTGCTGCTTAGCGTCGAGACCGGGGAGGGGCCGCGGCCGGTTACCAACGGCGGCTTGGTCGACTTCGGCTTGGTCGAGGTTGGCGTCGTCAAGCCGCTGCGTTTCCGGTTGCGCAACGAATCGGCCGAGCCGGCGCGCCTGCGGCAACTCCGCGTGACGGGGAGCTTCGAGGGGCCGGCCGGTTTCGAGGCGCCCGCCGACATCCAGCCCGGCGGTGGATCCGAGTTCGAAGTCCGGTTCGTGTCCCGGCGGTCTGGCGTCTTCGATGGCACGCTGCTCGTCGACGACCGTGTGTACCGCCTCCAGGGGACCGCTTCCGATCCGCCGTTCCCCGAGGCGGATCTGCTGACGGGAAACGCGGGTAGCGGCCAGCAGGCGACGCTGGTAGTCCGGTTCCGTGAACCGAGCCGTACGCGCGGTTCGGTGACGTTGCGGATGGCCTTCGCGCCGGCGAACGGCGCCCCGGACGATCCCGGCGCGATGTTTCTGGCATCGTCCTCGCGAGCGTCGGATCTTGCGATCGCCGTGGGTGACATCTCCAAAAGCGTGACGTTCCAGACGGGAACTACCGCGGGGACGATCTCGTTTCGCCTGGAGGCGGGCCGCCAGTTGCAAGAGGCCTCGGTGGCGATTCCGCCGGTGCAGATCCGGGTGGATCAGGCGAAGCTGAGCCGGTCGGCCACCGGCGTCGAGATCGAATTGCGGGGGTTCGACAACACCCGGTCGGTGCGAGAGGCCGCGTTCACATTCCACGACCGCGAGGGGAAGGCGTTGACCTCCGAACCGGTCCGCGTCGACGTCTCGGGCGCATTCTCCCGGCTGTTCCAGGAGTCGCGGATGGGCGGGCTGTTCCTTTTGCGAGCGTCGTTCCCGGTGGCAGGCGACGCCAGCCTGATCGGAGGGGCGCAAGTGGAACTGGTGAATTCGGTGGGAACGGCGCGGCCGGAGCGGATCGGTCCACCGTGACGTCAGGTAATGCGGTCGTGCTCGTAGCCTGCGTTCCGCAGCGACTCCATCAGCGATTCGACGTGATCGCGTCCGCGGGTTTCCATGGTGATGTCGATCACCGTGTCGCCGAGGTTGACGCCGTAGTAGGCGCGGTCGTGATTGGTCTCGACGATATTGGCGTTGCCCTCTTCGATGATCTGGCAGAGCTTGCGTAGCGCTCCGGGGTGATCCGGCAGGTGGATCCGAAGCCGCACCCGGCGGCCGTCCTTCACCAGACCGCGTTCGATGATGCGCGAGAGCAGCGTCACGTCGATGTTCCCGCCGCAGACCACCGCCGCCACGCGCTGGTTCTTCAGCGTCGTCTTGTGGTGGAGCAGCGCCGCCACCGCCGCCGCGCCAGCTCCCTCGGCGAGCGTCTTCTCGCGTTCCAGCAACAGCAGGATCGCGCTGGCGATTTCCTCTTCCTCCACGGTGACGATCTCGTCGACGTACTTGCGCACCAGCGGCAATGTCCGCTCCCCGGGGCGCCGCACCGCGATCCCGTCGGCGATCGTGCTGGCCGGGGGGAGCGTGGAGATCTCGCCCGATTCTAGGGCTTGCAACATCGAAGGCAGTCTCGCCGTCTGGACGCCGACGATCCGTACGCGCGGGTTGGTCTCCTTCACGGCGCAGGCAATGCCTCCGAGCAGTCCGCCACCGCCGATTGGGGCGATGATGGCGTCGACTCGCGGCTGCTGGCGCAGGATCTCGAGGCCGATCGTGCCCTGGCCGGCGATGACCTCGTCGTCGTCGAAGGCGTGCACCAGCACCCGCCCCGATTCGGCGGCGCGGCGGCCCGCCTCGGCGAACGCGTCGTCGTAGTTGAGCCCGTGGAGCACCACGCGGGCGCCGTACCCGGACGTCGCCGAGACCTTCACCAGCGGCGTGTGGAGCGGCATCACGATTTCGGCATCCACGCCGAGCCGCGCCGCGTGATAAGCCAGCCCCTGCGCGTGATTGCCAGCCGAGGCCGTGATCACTCCGCGCGCGCGTTCGTCCGGCTGGAGCGTCAGCAGCTTGTTCAGCGCCCCGCGCTCCTTGAACGAACCTGTCATCTGCAGGTTCTCGAGCTTGAGGAAGACCTCGTTTCCCGCGAGGTCGGAGACGGTCCGGGATTCGACGCAGGGTGATTCGGCGACTTCTCCGCGAATGCGGTCGTGCGCTCGTTCGATGTCGCGGACTCCGGTCATTTCCTCCATGGTATACTCAAAAAGTTCGCATTCCACCCGGACACTATTCTTGTGTCCGCACCCATCGAAGGACAATCATGCCGAAGCTGAAGACCCACAAGGGAGCGGCGAAGCGTTTCAAGAAGACCGGAACTGGCAAAATCATGCGCCGGATGGCGTTCGCGCGCCACATTCTGACTTCCAAGTCGCGCGGCCGCAAGCGGAAACTGGGCCAGTCGGTCGTGTTGGACGATACCAACGTAGCCGCGATCAGGGAGATGCTGCCGTACTAACGGCGAACGGCGTGGACGGGCCATTCCAGCACGTGCCCGATCCGCCCGGCGATTCAACGCAAGGAGAAAAACGTGCCTAGAGTAAAACGCGGTACTAACCGCACCGATAGCCGGAGGAAGACCCTCAAACTAGCGAAGGGCTACTTCCTTACCAAGAGCAAACTGTACCGGTCCGCGCAGGAGGCCGTCGAAAAGGCGCTGCGCTACGGATACGTCGGGCGCAAGCTCAAGAAACGCAGCTTCCGCTCGCTGTGGATCCTGCGCATCAACGCGTCCTGCAAGGCCAAGGGTATCTCCTACAGCCGGTTCATGGACGGGCTCAAAAAGGCCGGTCTGGATCTGAACCGCAAGATGTTGGCCGACATCGCGGCGCGCGACGACGCGGGCTTCGCACAGTTGGTCGAGAAGGCGAAAGCCGCCATCGGGAAAGCCGCTTAGCGGCTTTCCTCCCGCCCTAGCCGGGGCGCGGAGGAGGGACGAACATGGAATCCCTGGAAGCACTCGAGTCGAGAATCCGCAAGGCCGTCGAGATCGTCGGCCAGTTGCGCGCCGAGAACGAGAGTCTCCGCAAGGAGCTTGGCGAAGCGCGCGGGCAGGGCCACAAGGCCGCCGAACTGGCCTCGGAGGTGGAGACGCTGCGCGCCGAGCGGGAATCGGTCCGGAAGCGGCTCGAGAAGCTGCTCGACACGATCGACCAAATGAACGCCTAAGGCCGGGGCTGTACGATGGACGGCGAAGGCGAGAAAAAGCAGGTCCGGGTCACGGTCCTCAACCAAAGTTTCACGCTAATCACCACTGGCGATCCGCGTGAGATGGAGGAACTCGCCAATCAGGTGGACGATTTGATGAACTCGATCGCCCGCCGTTCGCCGAACCTCGACTCGACCCGTGTGGCCGTGTTCGCGGCGCTGCATCTGGCCGATCAGATTCGCATCCGCGAAGAGAAGCTGCAGTCGAGGATCCGCGAGATCGGCGCGGTGCTCGAGGATGCGATCAAAGCCGGCGAGGACGCGGACGGCTGACCGCCGGCCGGACATGCCCATCCTGGTCACTCGCGAACTCGCGCTTTTGCTGGAAGCCACCGAAGTGGCGGCATCGGAAGCCGCGATCGGCGCGATCAAAGACAGCGCGCCTCTGAGTGGCGCCACATCGTTCCCCGCCGCCGGAGGCCGGGCGCTATTCTTTGGCGCCGGATCGCCGCTCTCCCAGGCTCTGTCGCTGGGGCTCCGGGGCCCGGTGGCGCGCGCCGGGCTCGATGAGCTCGAGGCTTTTTTCTCGGCTCGATCCGCTCCCGTCGTCATTTCGCTGTGTCCCTACGCCGACCCGTCGCTGATGGCGGTCCTCGCGCGCCGCTCCTACCGCATCACCCATTTCGAGAACACGCTGGCGCGGGAGCTCCGCGCCGAGGATTGGGTTACCATGCCCAGCGGCGTTCGCCCGGCCACTCCGCTGGACGCGGTCCACTGGTCGAAAATGGTAACCGAGGGCTTCTCCGACACAGGCGAATCCGATCCGGCGACGGCCGAGCTATTCCAATGCCTGTTCGCGGCCGGTGGGGCCACTCCGTACTACGCTTACTCGGAGGGAGAACCGGGCGGCGGGGGAGTCGTCGGGATCTGGGGCGGGGCAGCCATGCTATACGGCGATTCGACGCTGACGCGTTTCCGCGGGCGCGGCCTGCAATCGGCGCTGATCCGGGCGCGCCTGCGCAAGGCGCTGGACGCCGGCTGCGGCTGGGCGTTCGCATGCACAATGCCCGGGTCGATCTCGCAGCGCAACTACGAGCGCGCCGGATTCCAGGTCGCCTACACCAAGACGATGCTGGTCAAGGATTGGACTTAGCCGGGGCGTCGGAGCCGAAAGGCCAGCTTGATATCTTCCTGGCACCCCGTGCGCACGAAGGAAAGCGCCTGGACCGCTGACATTTTCAGCAGTCACTTTGCGTTGACTGGTCTGCCGGGCCGAGAGACTCGGGGTGGGGGACGTGAGATGAGAACCATCATCGGTTGCCTGGCGGTGGCGGCGTGTTGCCATTCCCAAGATGTCGCGATCCTGTCGACGACCGCGTTCTCCATCGACGGCACGGCCCAGATCGCACGGGGCGAGGTCTTCGATATCGCGGTGCGGCCGTCTCGTGAGGTCTTGGCCAAGTTCTACGAGCGAAGTCACCCCAAGTACGAAGTGGTCCCGGAATCGGTGTGGCCCACCGAACTCGAGGGATTCCGGATTCGCGCGACCGTCGATGACAAGTCGTACGATCTGCCGATCGGCAAGGTTTTTGGCCCCCGGCAGCCGCTGGGCGGCAGAGCATTTGGGCCTGCAACCAGAGGTGGGCGAGCCCGGCGAGGTAGTCTGCCCGGAATCGAGCCTTAGTGAGAAGGTCCTCAATCTATGCGATGCGATCATCCTGACGACGCAGTTCCCCTACGAAGCGCCGGTGTATGTGGGCTCTGGCGGCGCCGGTCAGCAGTTCTTCCCGGAGACATATCCGATCGCGCGATTCGTCGTGGTGGCGGGCGGGGTCGAAAGCCCCGCCGTCTCGGCTTACTCGATGCCGTGGCAAATCCGGCCAGCCCGAAACGCCCGGCTGCTGGCGAACGAATCCTGGGACGCTCTGCTGCGCGCGGACGGATCCCCCGTCAGGGATGGGCGCGTGCGCGCCGGCGAGAGCCTCGCGTTTCTCGTTACCGGGCTCGGTTTGACCACGGATGCCGCGGGTCAAACGGTTGCCGTCGCCGGGCGGCCGGCGCCGAGTCCCGCGCGCCTGTTACAGCGCGAGTTCGTCCAGGCCTATGTGGAGTTCGCGACGCCATGGCTGCCGGCCCAGCCCGGTGCTCAGGTCGTTCGGGAGGTGCGGCGTCCTCCCGACGCGATCGCCTTGCGGCCCGGTGCGGTGGGTATCTATCTACGAGGTCCGTTTCACCCTTCCCTACGTGCCATTTTCCACCGCGCCGTTCGGCGCCAATGCGCGAATCACGGTGGGGGTTCCGGTGGAGTCCCAGTTTCTCCGCAATTCCGCGTCGGCCGTGTTCTGGGTGGCTGTCGAACCCTGATCCGCGACTTAGAGCTGTCAGAACCGGAACGTCAAGGTAATGTTCATCAGGCCCTGGCCCCCGGCGTTGGCCGTGGTGCCTTCGTCGGACGTGCTGGTGGATACTTTTCCGAAGGCCGCCGGATTGGTGAAATTGACCGTGGTGACCGGCGCCGACAGGTTGTACCACTTGAACGGGTTCTGGAAGTCGAACCGGAACTCGGCGGTGGCCCGTTCCTTGATCCGCCACTGCTTGGAGGCCGAGAATTGGGTATCGATGAACCGCTGCCGGTCGAACGTGTTGCGGCCCACGTTGCCCAATGTGAACGCCGCCGGGTACGAAAAGTAACTCATCGACTGGATCAGGCCGTTCTGGTTGGCCTGCACGAACCGGTCGCCGCCGATATCCTGCCAGTTGTCACGCAGACGAGCCCGGTCTCCAGTCGAATTGGGCCGCCACGCCCGGTTGGCGACGACGCCGGGCATGTACTGGAAGGGACTGCCCCCGAATCCGAACGTCAGCGCGTCGCCGCTCTGGATCCGGTAGAGATAGACCATGTCGAAGCCGCCCACCAATGCGTTGATCCAGCCGCCGCGATTCATCCACTTGCGGCCCTTTCCGAACGGGATCTCGTAGTTCATGCTGCCCGTGTACTGGTGCGTGCGGTTGTTGGACGCTTCCGCGCGGTCCAGGTTGCGGGGGAGCAGGTTATTGCCGCTGCTCGAGTCGATCAATTTCGAGTAGGTATAGAAGGTGAGGAACGACAGGCCGTGCGAAAACCGCTTGTCGAGCTTGACCGTGCCCGCGTGATAGTTGGATCTGGCGCCGTTGGTGCGGAACACGATGCCGCCAAAGTTGGGATACGGCCGGAAGATCTGCGAGTTGCCCTGGAACGCGCTGAATTGGGCCGGATTCGAGAGCCGTAGATCGTTGGCCCAGTCGTAGGAAACCGAATTGATCTCGCGGTTCTCGAATCCGTTGACCGAGGCGTTGCCGGTATAGGTGGCCTCCACCAGATAGTTGGTGGCGAAGCCGTGCTGGATTCCAAAGTTCCAGTTCATGGTGTAAGGCGACTTGCGGTTCCGGTCCACCCAGGTCGCGCCGCGGCCCCCGAAATTGGTTCCGGCGAACGGGATGGTGCCGTCGGGGCGGATGGCGGGAAGCCGGAGCAGCGAGGCGACTGGCCCCTGGGCCAGTTGGAAACGCGGCCGGAAGTCACCGTTCGGCGTGTCGATGCGGCCCGTCGCCGCTCCGTACTCCTCGGTGGGCGCGACCGGGAGCCGCTCGTCGACCGTGGATAGCGCGAAGCCGGTCCGTATGACGAACTTGCGCGGCAACGACCATGCCAGGCCTACCCGCGGCTGGAAGTTATTCCAATCCTGATTGTGCAGTTGCTTCGGGTGCGTGATCACGCCGATGCCGCCCGGCGCGATGTTATCCGGAGCGGTGGGATCGAAACTCGAAACCTGGCCGTACTTGTTGTTCTCCGTGCTCTGGAACTGGTAGCGCACGCCGATGTTGAGAGTGAGGTTCGGCGAGAATTTCCAGTCGTCCTGGAGATACCAGGACTGGATCCAATTACGAGGCAGGTTGCTGAGCAGGTTCCGCGTGATGGCGTAACTCGAGACCGCGCCGGTCATCAACTGGCTGAGAGCGTTTCCGCCGGTGTTCGGAATCCCGGCTCCGTTGGGATTCAGCCCGTTCGTGCCGGCGAGGGTGAACGTTCCGGCGTTGTTATCGCGCGTGTAGTTGTTGCGGCGGAGCCGCATCAGGTCATAGCCGAACTTGAAGGCGTGCTTGCCGGACAACTTGCTCACGTCCTCCTTGAAATTGAGCGTCTCCTCGACATTGAGGCTGGGATTGGCGACGTTCGGGATGCCGGTGATCACGGGCATGCTGCCGGCTCCGATATTGGGGATCCCGAGCACCTTGCCGAAGTCGGTTCCGAAGCCCGGCCATGTGGTGTCGTTGCGGAACCGGTAGTAGCTGAGCCGGGTCTCGCTGAGCATGGCGGGGCTGATCGTATAGGTAGCGCCGATGCCGGTGGTCGTCTGCGCATCCCTGGAGATGCGCTGGGAGGCGTTGTACACCGGATTCACGATGTCGAGCGTGGGAGTGAAGGAGGTCCGCGTGTTGAAGCTCCAGTTGTAGAACATCTTGAAGCGGCTGGCGAACTGTTGGTCGAGGCGAAGGCTGTAATTGGCCCAGTCGACCGTTTTCTGCCGCGGCAGTTGCAAGTTGCCGGTGAGGCCGGTGGCGGTCGGAGTGCCTGGGAGGTTCGGGAGTTGCCACACCTTCTCGCTCAGGAATTTCGAGGCCACCGGATCCCATTGCGCCTTCGGGATGATGTTGCCGGGGAACGGTGAACGCGACCAGACGCCGTTGTTGACGGCGGTGGTGCGCGGGTCGTAGATGGCGTTGACGCCATTGCGTCCGCCAAAGCTGAAGTTGCCGTTGAGCTCGTCGGCGGTCGGCACGCTCCAGGAGATCTGCTCGCCCTGTCTCTCCATCAGATACTGGCCGGCGAACATGAAGAACGTCTTGTTGCGTCCGTCGTGGAGCTTGGGGAGATAGACGGGTCCGCTGACGTTGAAGTCCGGCTGATAGAAGTGGAGGCTGTTGCCGGTCTGTTCGAACCGCGCCGGCTGCATGAAGCGCCGGTGCTGCATCGGACCTTCGCGGAACAGCATGCCGCCGCCGCCGTGGAGTTGGTTGGTTCCGCTCTTCTTGACGATGACGATCGCGCCGCCGGCCGAGTGTCCGTATTCGGCGGGCAGAACCGTGGTGATGACCTTGGCTTCCTCGATCGTGCTGAGGATCGTGTCGGTGGTGTTGGTTCCGCTCGGCTGCACGCCGTACATCCCGTCCTCGAAGAAACCGATGTTGGCGGTGGCGCCGCCGTTGATCGAGAACCCCCCGAGCGATCCGGCGTAAGCGAGGCCGCCGACGTTGACGCCCGGCGTGAGATAGAGGACCGCGCGCGAGTGGCGCTGGTAGAGCGGCATGCGCTGGAAAAAGTCGCCGGTGACGACGGTTCCGGTGGTGGAGGTCTCGGTTTCGAGCAGCGGCACGGCGGCGTTGACCTGCACCGATTCGGCGACCGCGCCCAACTCCATCGAGGCGTTGATGGGCAGAGTCGCGCCGATGCGCAGTTCGACGTTCTCGCGAATGAAGGTCTTGAATCCTGGCGCGGTGATGCGGACGCGGTAGGTCCCCGGGCGGAGGAACGGGATGCGGTAGAGTCCTTCCGCGTTGGTCGACGCGGTGGACTCGAAGTTGTTCGAGACGTTCACGGCGCTGATCTGAGCTCCCAGAACCACGGCCCCGGTCACGTCGATGACGGTTCCCGTGAGGACTCCCGTATCCTGCGCCCACGCCGGGATCATGGCGCACATGGCCAACGACAAGGCAAAGCGCCGGATCACCTTGGACGACATTCGGTTTCTCCCTTACGATTCACTGATCCGCGATTTCATCCCGTTTCGCACGGTCTGGAAAGTATACAGCACCGCGCGGCGCGGCGGCCGGAACCGCCCTTCGACCATTGTTCCAGTCTCCCGGCACGTCCAACTCCCGCCGGAGTGGCCTGTTTGTGGTAGACTTCCATGCCAGGAAGCCGCGCGCTTTGAAGTGCGCTGGCGCTGGGAGGGAAATCATGTTCACGAGACTCGCGAGCCGGTTTGTACTCCTCTTGGCGATCGCCGCCACCGCGTGGAGCCAGCGTGTCAAGTCGACGCTCAGCGGCGCCGTCACCGACCCGTCCCGCGCCGCAGTCTCGGGCGCGCAGGTCACGCTGTTCAACGAGGGCACCAACGCCGTGCTCGAGTTCCGCACCGGAACCGATGGTTCGTTCGCCTTTCCGTTCCTCGATCCCGGCGCCTATAGGGTCGAGGCCGTCATGGAAGGCTTCAAGAAGTCGGTGCAGCGGGAAATCACGATCCGGGTCGCAACCGACCAGCGCCTCGACATACGGCTCGAACTCGGCCGCGTCGCCGAGCAGATCGAAGTCGCCGCGCAAGCGCCGCTGCTCGAGAGCGTGAGCTCGACACTGGGGCAGGTGGTGGACAACAAGAAGATCGCCGACCTGCCGATCGGCGGCCGCAACGTGCTCAGCCTGCTGACCATCATCCCGGGCTCGTCCGGCGGCGGCGGGGGCGTCGGCACCACCAGTTCCAATCCGAGCATCAATGGAAACCGCGCGACGTCGAACAATTTCAACATAGACGGCGTGCCGGTCAATCAGGAGTTCAGCGGAACCACAGGCGGTGCGGGGGTGGCCTACGTTCCCCAGATCGACGCGATCGGCGAGTTCAAGGTGATCACCAGCAACTACTCGGCCGAGTACGGCCGCGCGATGGGAGCCGTGGTCGCCATCAGCATCAAGTCGGGAACGAACCGGTTGCACGGAACCGCGTTCGAGTTCCTCCGCAACGACAAGCTCGACGCCAAGAACTTTTTCGCCGCGCCGGCGGCGAGAAAGCCGGTGCTTCGCTACAACCAGTTCGGCGGTTCGGTGGGCGGCCCGATTCGCAAGGATCGCCTGTTCTTCTTCACCAACGCGGAATGGACGAGGAACTTCGGCCAGGCCGTCCGGATCTCCACCGTGCCGACGGTGCGCATGCGCGCCGGTGACTTCGGCGAGGACGCCAATACGATCTACGATCCCCGGACCACGCGCCGCGAGGGCAACGCCGTCGTGCGCGATCCCGTCGCCAACAATACGATCCCCGCGGCCATCATCGACGAGGCATCCCGCAAGATCTCCGCCTTCTGGCCGGCGCCGAACGTCGCCGGCGCGCTCGGCAATAACTTCAACCTGCAGACCGGCACGAGCAGCACGTCGGTCCGGACCGACACCAAGATCGACTGGGTGGTCAACTCGTCGAACACCGTGACGGGCCGCTACAGCGACAACCGCACTCACAGCTTCTCCGGATTCAATCTGCCCGGTCCGGCGAACCCGAACGCACAGGCCCTTAGCGAATCGGCGAACCCGGGGTTCCAGGTGAGCCACCTGCACACGTTCTCGCCGGTGCTGATCAGCGAACTGCGCGTTGCGTTCCAGAAGCGCAGCAATCCGCAACTGGCCGAACCCAGCGCGCTCGACGACTGGCGCACCAAGCTCTCGCTGCCCGCCTTGCACCAGGACACGCGGCTGCAATGGGGATTCCCGAACATCACGCCCACGGGAATGACCGCGCTGGGCACGCCGTATGACCGCTTCCTGTTCGAGCAGCGCAACTGGAACGTCGTGGAGACCGTCAGTTGGACGCGCGGCGCGCACTTCGTCAAGTTTGGCGGCTCCATCAGCAGGCTCCACACGGTCGACTACATTCCGAATTTCCCGGCGGGAGGCTACATCCAGTCCGGGGTGTTCACGAGTGTTCCGGGCCGCGCGCGAACCGGTCGCGGATTCGCCGACTTCCTGATCGGATGGTCTGACACCGCCTACGCGGGCCTGGCCTCGGGCGGCGGCATGCAGCCGATCACCAAGGAGGCGGCGCTGTTCGTGCAAGACGACTACCGCATCACGCGCAAGCTCACGCTCAACCTCGGCCTTCGCTGGGACGTCTCCACCGCGCCTACCACCAAGGCCGGACTGTTCTGGGCCTTCAACCCATCGTGCAACTGCAACCGCCGGCAGGAACCGCCGTTCCCGACCGACTGGATCAATTTCGGTCCGAGGATCGGGCTCGCCTGGCAGATCCTGCCCACGTTCGTGCTTCGCGGCGGATACGGGATTGCATATTTCCCGCAGTTCAAGGGCCTGTCGGGCTTCGGCGTGTTTCCGCCGGCGCTGCAGCAGAACGCCTTCCTGTCCGCCGACCAGGTGACGCCCGCCCGCACCTTCCGCGACACGTTCGGCCGCTTCCTCGACATCAACGCCACCAAGGAAGTGCCGATCTCCGTGAACAACTCCACTGGAGGCTTCGACCCGGGGAGTTCCAAGGCGCCCTACATCCAAAGCTGGAACCTGACGCTGGACAAGAGCATCGCGCCGCACTTCGTTGTGGGCGCCGGATACGTGGCCAACAAGTCGACCAACCTCCACATCAATCGCGACCGCAACACGCTGCCGACGGCGCTGTTGGGTCCGAACGACCGTTTCGGCGGACTGGCGGCGCAGCAGCGGCGTCCGTTTCCCGCCGCGGGCCGCGTGACCTTCATCACCAACGAGGGCAATTCCAACTACCATTCGCTGCAAGCCAGGGCCGAGTGGCGGTCCAACGGCGGGCTCTCGTTCCTCACCTCGTACACGTGGAGCAAGGCGATCGACGAACCGTATCCGCAATTGATGGACCCCACCTTTCGCAGGAGCGCGCGCGGGGAGTCGCCCGCCGACGTTCGGCACTACTTCGCGCACAGCGTCAGCTACGATCTTCCCTGGGGTCCCGGACGGCGGTGGCTGACTGGAAACAGCGTCGCGCAATATGTGATTGGCGGCTGGCAGAGCAACGCGATCTTCATCGCGCGGACCGGCTATCCGTTCTCGGTGCTCGCCCCGTCCAACTTGTCCGGCAGCTTTTCGGTCGGACAGGCCCGCGCCGACCGCTTGCGGGACGGAGCGCTGGGCGTTGACAAGCGGTCGATCAACCGCTGGTTCGAGGCGGAGGCGTTCGCCCAGCCCGCCCCGTTCACGTTCGGCAATTCGGCGCCGAACGTGGTCCGCGGTCCGAGGATGGTCAACATCGACGCATCCATCTTCAAGGGCTTTGCGCTGTCCGAGAAGGCGGCGCTACAGTTCCGCGCCGAGGCTTTCAACTCGAGCAACACGCCGGGATTCGGGCTTCCCGCGGCCACTATCGGTACGCCCACCGTGGGCCGCATCACAAGCCTCGCGAAGGGGAACCGGACGGTTCAGCTCGCGCTGAAGATCATATTCTGATGCGCGCGTTTCCACTCATCGGAAGTCTGCTGCTCGCCTGTCCCCTCCAGGCTGATCGCATCGTGCTCCACGGCGACAGCATCGTAAAGGGCTACGCGTTCGGAAACTACACCGATCCGTCTCCGCTTCGAACGCTGCACGGGATCTTCCGGATTCTCCTTCAGGCGAACGTGCCGGACCCTCCCGAACTGCCGGTGCTCACCTACCTTTGGCGCGTTCCCGTGGGGCCCGTCGATTCCGTCGCCAAGGAAATCGCGGCACAAGCGCGGCGCGGCGACATCCGGCGCGGCGACTGGCTGGTCTACGAGGACGCCGGCGGGATCGACGACTCCGTCCACCCGGCGCCATATCCGGATGCCACACGCATGTACGAGCGGTACCGCGCCTCGCTGCGCGACATGATCGGCGAGGCGTCGCGGACGGTGGGTCGCGACCGCCTCGTGCTGATGACGATGTTCGACTACGAGCCCAGCGCCAAGTGCAGGTGGTGCCGCTGGGACTCGCCGCTCGACGACGGCGCGCATACCGGCAACGACGCCATTCGCGACGAGGCCGCCGCCCAGAGCGTGCGGCTGATCGACATGAATCGCATCATGGACGCGGCGAACCAACACGCGCTTGACCGCGGATTCGGGCGCATGGTGGGCCCCGACGGAATCCACCCGAACGTCTACGGAAACTACGTCATGGTGCTGGCCATCGCGCGGGCCATCGGCTACGACACGGGGCGCTGGGATCTGGCTCTGCTTGCGGCGCGGTTTTCGCATCCCGCGCCGGGCGGCGACGTCGAGCGCGTGTGGGGCTTCTCCAAGGATCCATCCGATTCCGAGCGGCGCGAACTGCTCGAGTCGCTGAGGAATATCGTCAATTCGATTCCATGACCGGACCATGATTACCAGACGCGCGTTCCTCCACACCCCCGCATTGCTCTCCGCGCTTCCGGCAACCGCCGCGAAGACCTTCCACTTCTTCGACTGGTTCCACGTCAAGAAAGGCGAACTCGGGGTCAGCCTGGATCCGGCGCGCATGAGCCCGGAGGGCCGGACGCTGCGAGACAGCATCTCTCGTGACTTCGGCCGCGACTTCCCGCTTGACGGCCACGCGCTTCGACCCGTCGATGTGCCGTTCGGGATTCGGCTCGCCATCGAGCCCGCGAGCAAGTCCGCTCCCTGGCTCGGGCCGGACCTGCCGTGGGAGGAGTCGACGAACTTCGTCCGCGTGATCCAGGAACAGGGGAAGTTCCGCTGCTGGTATACGGCGCGCGTCAAGAAGGCGAAACAGCAGCTCGCCTTCTCCGATGGCCGCGGCATGGAACTCAGCGGCTCCGTGCTCGGCTATGCGGAAAGCGTGGACGGGCTGCGCTGGACGAAGCCCGAACTCGACGTGACGCGCATCGACGGCAAACGCACCAACGTCGTGGCGGCGAACATCAATGGCGGCGGGGTGTTCCGCGACGACCACGGCCCGCCCTCGGAACGCTATAAGTTCTTCCATTTCGCCGAGCGGCCCAAGGAACTGATCCCGCCCAACGCAACGACGCACGAACGCTACGGGTTGTTCGCCTTCGTGTCGCCGGACGGTCTTCGCTGGGAGCAGCGGCCGAAGCTGCTGATCCCGTACTTCTCCGACACCGACAACATCGGCGCGTGGGATCCGGCGCTCGGCAAGTACGTCGGCTACTTTCGTCACCACATCAGTGAGCGCAGCATTTCCCGCGCGGAAACGGACGATTTCTGGAACTGGCCCCAACCGGAGCCGATCCTTTATGCCTCGCCGCTCGACGGACCCGCCGACGACTACTACACAAGCGGCTATACGACCTATCCGGACGATCCGTCGTTGCGTTTGCTGTTCGCCTCGATCTACCACCGGGACCGCGACTCGATCGATGTGCGGCTGGGGATTTCGCGGAACGGCCGCCTGTTCCAGTGGGTGTCGCTCGATCCTATCCTTCCCCGCGGCTCCCATGGCGAATGGGATGCCGGGGCCGTCTACGTGTCGCCAAATCTGGTGAGGCTGCCCGATGGACGGATCGCGGCGCCATTTTCAGGAAGGTCCATCAGCCACAACGAGCATTGGTTCGGCGCCTTCTACGGTGATCGGGCGGACCGGACCGGGGCCGCGTGGGCCACGTGGGCCGATGGTCGACTGGCGGGAATCGAAGCGGCCGGGCATGGCGAGTTCACCACCAAGGCCGCCGAGTTCGGTGGCGACGCGATTCTAGTGAACGCGCGGACAGGCCGCGCCGGAGCCGTGGATGTGGAGCTTCGCGAAAAAGGCCGCCCGATTCCGGGGTTCGCGTTCGACCAGTGCGTGGGGTTGGAGGGAGACCACATTTGGTCGCCGATGCGGTGGCGCGGGAAGGACTCGCTGGCGATGCTGAAGGGCAGGCGCCTGGAGCTTCGGTTCCGGCTGCGTTCGGCGAAGGTGTTCGGGCATCGGTTCGGCTGACGATGGCCTATCGCTGGAAGCTCGTCGCGCTCCTGTTCTGCTGTGGCGCCCTGAACTACGGCGACCGCGCCGCCACGTCGGCGGTGTTCCCCCTGTTCCGCGTGACGCTCGGCATCACGGACTTGCAGATCGCGGCGGTCGGATCGCTGTTCCTGTGGGCCTACGCCATCGGATCGCCGCTGGCTGGCGTACTTGCGGATCGCAAATCGCGAAGCCGGCTGATCGTGGGGAGCCTTGCGGCGTGGAGCATCGTCACCGCCTGCACCGCGCTGGTCACGACTGTGAACCAACTGCTGTTCACGCGCGTTCTGCTCGGGTTCGCCGAATGCCTCTATCTGCCTGCCGCGATTGCGCTGATCGCCGACCACCACGACAGCGGCTCGCGAGCCTCCGCGATCAGCATCCACACGGCCGGATTGAGCGCCGGACTCGTCGGTGGCGGCACCCTTTCGGGCTACCTCGGCGAGCACCACGGATGGCAGGTCCCGTTCCTGTCCCTGGGAGTGGCGGGGATCCTGCTCGCGGTGGCATGCGCGCTGTTTCTGAAGGATGGGTCCGGCGAGCGGCCGGCGCCCAAGAAACCATCGGTCCGCGCGTTCGGCGAGCTGATCTCGATCCCGAGCATCGCCTTGCTCATTGCCGCGGCGATGTTCTCCGCGGCCGGCATGAACATGTTCACCAACTGGCTGCCGTTGTATTTCCGCGAGAGCTACGGGTTGAGTTTGGCGGGCGCGGGATTCTCGGGGACGTTCCTGGTCCAGTTCTCCGGCGTGCTCGGCGCGTTGTTTGGCGGCGTCGTCTCAGACCATGCCGCCAGGGCATCCAAGCGCCGGCGGATGTTGCTCCAGAGCGCTGCCATGGCGCTTTCCGCTCCCGCGCTGATTCTGTTTTTGTGGCGTCCGGCGTTCGCGGTGCTCGCTGTCTGCATCTTCTTTTTTGGCCTCATGCGCGCGGCGGGGGTGGCGAACGAGAACCCGATGTTGTGCGATCTGCTCGAGCCTCGCAAGCGCTCCACCGCGATCGGATTGATGAACGCCACCAATTGCCTGGCGGGAGGAATCGGCATCTTCGCCGCGGGTCTGCTCAAGACCTCGTACGGATTGAACACGGCCTTCGCCGGAATCTCGGTGCTGATGCTTTGCGCCGCATCGTTGACGATCACCGGCTACCTGATCTTCCTCGAGAGGGATCTGGCGCGCGGGACCGCGGCCGGGAATTGATATGATCCTATCCAATGTCAGCCGAACACCTCCACGCTCAGTTCATCCGTGACGGTCATTGTTGCATCGAGGGCGTGATCGGTCCAGACGAAATCGGGGCGATCCGCGAGAATGTCGCTCGCGATGTTCGCGAGCACTCGATCCTTCCGCCTCCGCAAGGCTACGTACCCGGATTCCTGCGATTCAACCAGGCGCTGGCGCCGTACCTCGCCTCGCCGAAGCTGATGGAAGTGGTCGAGACACTGTTCGGACCCCATTCACGAATCTCGATGGTAACCGGCAGCATCAACGGGCCCGGCATCCCGCGCGGAGACCTCCACGCCGACTGGCCCTTCAACCAAAAGAACGCCTCGCACATTCCCGCTCCGTATCCCGATGCGCCCATGCACGTGCTCACCATGTGGATGCTGACGGACTTCACGCACGACAACGGCGCCACCATCATCATTCCGGGCTCGCACCGGCTATCCGACCATCCGCGCAAAGGCGGAGAGATCGACCCGAGGCAACCGTATCCGGGCGAGCAGCGGCTGCTCGGGAAAGCGGGCTCCGTGGCGATGCTGGACACGCGCATGTGGCACGCGATCGCGCCGAACGTGACGAGCGAAGATCGCGTCGCGGTCATCGTGCGCTATGCGCCGTGGTGGCTGAATCTGGATCCGTTGCGCCCAGGCACGGTCGACCGCGCGGATATCGTCGAGGCGAACAATGGCGTGGAGTCGCCGGTTCCACCTTTGCCGCGAGAGGTTTTCGACCGTTTGCCCGCGGAGGTCAAGCCGCTGCTCCACTACTCGGTTGAGCAGTAGGACTCGCCATCACCGCGAGACCGGCACGAACTTCTGGACTGTTCCGCTCAACAGTCCAAGGTAGACTTCGCCGGATGCGCCCACGGCGATTCCGTGGGCGCCGCCATCTCCTTGTGGCAGCTGGCCCAGCGCCTTGCCGTCGAGATCGTACAGGGTCGATCCCGCCCACAGGCGTTGCTCCTTCGTCAGGAACAATCCGGATACTCCGCCGTCGGTCCGCCACTGCCTGAGGAACTTGCCCTGGGGGTCGAACACTTGAATCCGCCGGTTGTCCGTTTGCTCCGCGTCGGGAGGCGATGCAGGAGTTCATCGCAACGCTCAACCAGGAGCTGGCGGCGCGCGTCGTTCGTGTCGAGCCGCAGGAGCAGAACTCGCTCGTGCCGGTACGCCCGATGGTGCTGGAGGCGGTCCGGGCCGGAGGAAGCGCCGACCGTGACTCGGAACTACACGAGCCAACCGGTACAGGACAGGAGATCAATGAGGGCCAACAAAACCTGCACGAGAGACGAGATAGCCAAGCGAACGAGGTCCTTGAACCCGATCACGACGTAAATCGATGCGCCCAAAAGCATGGCCAGTGTCAGGTGCGCGTGCCAGGGCCCGTGGCCGTGTCCTCCCACGACAATCCAGACGCTTTGAATGAAATCCGCAACCTCTCCTAGGTGAAGCAGGCCAGGGGACGCTCTATGGATGAACGACTTGCTGGTTAGGCGGGTTGTTCCACCACGTGTGGGGGTGTGACCCTCGGCCGACGCATTCTCTTGGAGGCCGCCCTCTCCAGGCTGTTCATCAGAAGCTCCTTGTAGCCCTGGGTCGCCAGATCGATCGAGCCGATCATCCGCCCCGCTTTCCTCTCCCCGACTGCCCACTCGAACAGCGTCAGGGCGTCGTTGATCAGGTCCTTCTGAGTTGCGAGATCCGCTTCCTCCATCAACTCCTTCAGTTCCTGGTACCGCTCCTCTCGGATTTCCAGTTGGATCCGCTTTAACAATTTCAATATCCCCAATAACTATGTTGTCAAAAAATGGCTTAGAATCAAGGCGAATAGTACCGCGCCTGGACATCAGTTCGGTCCGGCAGTAGTTTGATTAATACTCCACGGTAGGGACCGATCTATAACAAAAACAAATGCATTGATAATTTTATGTGATGATTTGGATGAATGGTAATAGTAAAGTCGATACATTGATCGATGTTTTGCCATCTGGTTCCATTATGCGCTCATTTTACGGAGGTGTCAACACCGTTTTTAGGGATTCTTGACCCAATCCTGGTGGGGCCGTCAGACAGTACAGGGCGCGCATGGCGGCCCTGCGGGAGCAGATGGCGGAGTTCATCGTCACGCTCAACCAGGAGCTGGCGGCGCGCGTCGTTCGTGTCGAGCCGCAGGAGCGAACTCGCTCGTTCCGCTGCGCCCGGTGGTGCTGGAGGCGGTCCGGGCGGTCCGGCGCAAGCGGCGCGGATAGAGAGAGAGAGCCTGTCTAATCGTCCCGCCACGGCCTGCTCGGCAACCGGGCTCCATCGCTGCAGAGCGGCTTGGCGACGAAATCGTCCATGCCCGTGTCGAGGCAGACGTCCCGGTCGGCCCGAACCCCCCCGGTCAGCGCGACGCGTGGTGCGGTGCCCGGGTTGGGTTCCTCCCTCCGGCGGACCATCTCGGTGGCCGTCACGCCGTCCATTTCCGGCATCTGGATGTCCATCAGCACCAGCTCGAACCGGCGTCCTAGGATCGCGTCCATCGCCACGCGGCCGTTCTCCGCCACCTGGACGCTGCAGCCTTCACGCTCCCGCAATTGCCGCGCCAGGCTTTGGTTGATCGAATTGTCCTCCACCACCAGGATGCTGGCGGACAACGCCCGACGCTTCCGGCCGACTGCTGCGGTTCGGCCTTGGAAGGCGCGGGCGCGCCAGAGATTTCGGCGGATGTCAGCGTGCACCATAACCTCGATCACCGTCCCGCCTGGCTCTCGACGCCGATCTGGCCGCCCATCGAATCCACAAGCTGCTTGCTGGTTCGCCAACCCAGCCCCGACCCGCCGTACTTTCGCTTGATATCATCGTTCCGGGCTCGCATCGCCAGTCCGACCATCCGCGCAAAGGCGGAGGGATCGATCCGAAGCAACCGTACCCGGGCGAGCAGCGGTTGCTCGGGAAAGCGGGCAGCGTGGCGATGCTGGACACGCGCCTGTGGCATGCGATCGCGCCGAGCGTGACCAGCGATGACCGGGTCGCGGTGATCGTGCGCTATGCGCCCTGGTGGCTCAATCTGGATCCGTTGCGCCCAGGCACGATCGACCGCGCGGACATCGTTGAGGCAAACAACGGAGTGGAGTCGCCGGTTCCGCCTCTGCCGCGGGACGTCTTCGATCGTTTGCCCGCGGAGGTCAAGCCGCTGCTCCACTATTCGGTTGAGCGGTAGGACTCGCCATTCACCGCGAGACCGGCACGAACTTCTGCACCTTGCCGCTCAACAAGCCAAGATAGACTTCGCCCGATGCGCTCACGGCGATTCCGTGGGCGCCGCGATCTCCTTGTGGCAGCCGGCCCAGCGCCTTGCCGTCGAGATCGTACAGAGTCGATCCCGCCCACAGGCGTTGCTCCTTCGTCAGGAACACTCCGGATACTCCGCCGTCGGTCCGCCACTGCCTGAGGAACTTGCCCTGGGGGTCGAACACTTGAATCCGCCGGTTGTCGCGGTCCGTCACGTAGACGAGTCCACCGGCATCCACCGCCAAGTTGTGTGGCAACCCGAACTCTCCCGGACCCGTGCCGCGCTTTCCGAACTCGAGCAGGTACTCGCCGCGTTGGGAGAACTTGACCACCCGCGCGCCGCCGTATCCGTCGGTCACATAGATTTCACCGTTCGGCGCGAACGCCACGTCGGTGGGGAGGTTGAACTCGCCGCGGCCTGTGCCGGACACTCCCTTGCGTCCGAGGGTCAGCAGGACCTTCCCTTGCCCGCTCGTCTTGTAGATCGCGTGGGCACACGCATCCACAAGCCACACGCTGCCCTGGCGATCCGTGCGCACGGCGTGTGCGCCGCACGAGTCGCACCCTGCTGGCCCGTACACTGCTGAATAGCCGGACCCTCCCGGAACGCGGCCGCCTGGAGGGATAGCAACCACTTTCCCGAAACTGAACAACCCATCGCCCCAGGAACGACGGAACGTCCCGTCTCCGTCAAACTCCAGCACTGGATGGGCGCCACGATGCAGCACGATCACCCGGCCGGCGGGGTCGACGGCGATTCCGGGCGCTTGGATGAAGTTCCAAGCTCCGGCTGGCGTTCCGGCAGCCGACTTCATCTGCGTGGGCCACTCCTCGACAAGGCGATACGGCAGTTCGGGCGGCTGGCCGGACGCGATGCACGCGATTAGGAGCAAGAGTAGTGCGCGGTTCATGGCCTAAAACGAGTACTTGATCCCCGCTTGCAACTGCCGCGGGTCGAGCGCGGCGCCGATCACGCCGAACGCACCGGTGCCGAAGCTCTGCCCGGGAATGCTGAAGTTGGCGCGGTTCGGCAGATTGAACGCGTCGAGTCTCAACTCGAACTTGTGCCGCTCGGCGACGAGGAACACGCGCTGGATCGAAACATCGAAATTGATGATTCCCGGGCTCTCCACCGGCGCGCGGCCGGCGTTGCCGTACCGCGGACCGGTTGGCCGCGCGAAGGCGGTCGTATCGAACCAACGAGTGGGCCTTCGCTCCGCGGGCGGCAGATTCGGACTGCGCAGCAAGTCGGGCCACTGGGAAAGCGCGCTGCCCGTGTCGATGGCATCGCCGGGCAGGAGCGCCGTGATGAACGATCCGTCTTGGACCACGGTGATTCCCTGGAACTGCCAGCCGCCGATCACCTTGCCGGCGGCCGAGTTCGTCAGGAACGGCTTGCCCTTGCCAAAAGGCAGTTCGTAGCCGGCCGTGAGCACGAGGCGGCGCGGGATGAAGACGTCGCTGGTCGCCCTGTTCAGATTGAGCGGCATGTTGACCGACCGTTGTCGTTGCACGCCGAGGACCGCCGAATTCACCGCGGCATTGTCGAGTCCCTTGGACCATGTGAAGGCCGCGAGCAAATAGATCCCATCCGAGCCGGGCCGCTTCTGGACCTTCACCTCCAGGCCGTTGTAGGTCGCATCCACCGAAGGTGTCGTCACCCAGACATCCTGGAGCTGCGGAAAGGGCCTCCGGGCTTGTCGCGGACCCGTGCCCGGCCGCGCATCATTCACCGACACCGTCTCCAGGCGGTTCGACGTGTGCGAGCCTTGGTACCCGAGATCGATCGAGAGGTTCCGGCGGATCTCGCGCTGGATCGACAATCCCCAGGAGTGCGTGGCCGTGAGTTTCAGAGGTGTCTGCACGCCGTTGTAGCGGGCCACCGCGGTGGTCGCCAGCGCCGCCGGGAAAGGATCGGAGAGCGAGATGTTGGGCGTGCGGGCATCCGCCAGGAACGACGCGACCTGTGCGTTGGTGCGCGGCTGGTTGCCCAGGTCCTGCAGGATCGCGACGTCGATGTCGTTCGCGTAGATTCCGTAGCCCGCGCGAACCACTGTCTTGTCGTTTGCGCGGAACGCCAGGCCCACGCGAGGCAGGAATCCGGTCTTCTCCCACTGGATCAGCGGAATGCCAGGCTGGAAACGCCCTGTCTGCCACGGCTGCAGCGTCAGATTCTGGACCGGCGCGATGAAGGCGGCCGCGTAGGGACTGTAGTTCGACATGAATCCTGACCTGTCTTTCCAAGCGCCGCGCAGTTCGTAGCGCAAGCCCAAATTGAGCGTCAACTTCTGGTGGACCTTCCAGTCGTCCTGCAGGTAGAGGTAGTAGCCGTTCTGCGCGAACCGGCCGCGGTTGGACTCGCCACCCGTGCGCGTCGCCGCCGGAGTGCCGAGCAGAAAGTCGGCGAACGCATTGCCGGAATAGCGCGGCTGGAAATCGATCCCCGGACTCGCGCCGATGTTGTAGAAGTTGTAGTGGCGCCGGTACTCGATGCCCGCCTTGAGGAAGTGCGATCCCCGCTGGAAGGAGAAGTCGTCCTTGGCTTGCCAGTTGCCGATATGAACGGCGCCGCCCGGAGGACTGCCGCTGTCGCCGATCGCCAGGAATCCGGTTACCGACACGCGCGGCAATCCTCCGCTCGGATTCACGCGACCCAAACCCAGGGCCGGGATTCCGAGCGCGGCCGCATCGGCGGTATGGGGCGACGGCACGCCGAGGAAATACGGGCGCCGGAAGAAATGGAACGACGCCACATTGACGTAGGCGGACTTCAACGTCCGGGTATTGGTGATTTCCTGCGCCCAGGTGTTGAGCGGTTGCTCATAGGAGAACTCCTGGATCGGATCGGTGAACAGCGTCACCGCCGAGTTCTGCGCGAACCGCCCCGACCAGCGGTCGTTGTCGGACGCGCGCACGTCCATTCGCGCGATGAACTGCGGGTTGTCGGAATTGGCGGACGAGTTCGGACTCGTGAAATTGAGCGCGCCGGACGTGTTCGGCTCGGGCCAGTACTTCAACAGTTTCGACGCGACCGGGTTGATGCGCGCGGCGGGAACCAGATTGCCGGGGAACGGTTGCCCGGTGAGAGGATCGCGTACCGTTGTGGCGAACTGGCCGCTTCTCTGGGCCGCCGTCGGGACGATTCCCGTCAGCGGAAGGAAGTTGCGAATCACCTCGTCCTGAAACGCGACGAAGAACCACGCGCGATCCTTGCCGCTGGTGACCTTCGGAATCGTCATCGGGCCGCCGAAGGTTCCGCCCACTTGTTGGCGGCGAAACGAAGTCTTCGTCCGCGCGAAGAAGTTGCGGGCGTCGAGCGCGTCATGCCGCGAGAACCAGAACGCGTTGCCGTGGAACTGATTGGTCCCGCTCTTGGTCACGGCGATGATCTGGCCTCCGGGACGCACGCCGTACTCGGCGCCGTACAATCCGGTCTTTACTTCGAACTCCTGCAGTGCGTCCAGGTTCGGCCGGAACGTGGTCGCTCCGTTGCCTTCCGAAATCATGCTGCCGTCCAAGTGGTAGACGTTGTCCGCCCGGCTCATGCCCCGAACGAGGATCCCGGTGGCCGTGCCCGAAGCGACGCCGTTGCCATAAATGGTTCCGCGCGGCGAAACGACTCCCGGAGACAGCGCGGCCAGCGTCGCGAAGTCGCGATTGTTCACAGGCAGGCCCACCAGCTTCTGATGGTCGATGATCTGACCCATGCCGGCGCTCTCGGTGTTCAGCAGCGACGCCCTGCTGGTCACTTCCGTTGTCTGCGACGTCTCGCCGACCGCCAGCGTGAAATCGACGCGCTCGATGCGGCCCACCTCGAGGACGACGCCCGTTCGGATCTGCGTCTGGAATCCGGTGAATGACGAGCGCACTTCGAACGCGCCCAACGGCAGCGGGAAGACCCGATAGTCGCCGGTCGAGTTCGTCGTCGCGGTGAATGTCTCGTTGGTCGCGATCTTGCGAATCGTCACGGTTGCGCCCTGAATCGCGGCGTTGGATTGATCGGCGACGCTGCCGACCATCGTCGCGCTATCCCTCTGCGCGGCCAACGGCGCGGCGAGCAGCAGATACCGGACAACCGCGTGGACCCTTTTCATAAGCCCCCTTTCCCAAGAACTCGCGCAAAGCGGAATGCCGGCGCCGCGGCGCGAATCGGCGAAATGCTGGCGCATCGGGGCCGTGTCCGGCGGCCTTGCGCTTTCGACGTATTGTATTCTATACCAGCAGTGACACACAGCCGGAGAGCACTCTTAGGCGGGGCCGCCGCCCTCGCGACAGCCCCCGCGCAGGGAGCCAAGGCTACCCGGATGCACGTCAATCTGCTGCCGCGCGATCTTTCCGATCCCAGCCTCCGCTACGTCAGGCAGATCGGGGTCGGCCATGTCTACGTGTATCTGCCGCGGATTCCCCGATACCTGAAGCACGGATTTCTCACGCCGGAAGACTTGGCCACCACGCGCAAGCGGGTCGAGTCGTTCTGGCTGCGCATCTCGGGCGTACACCTCGACAGCCGCGCGTACGCGAATTTGCTGCTCGGACTCGACGGCTGGGAGAAAGAGCTCGACGACATCTGCCGGACGATCGACACGCTTGGCAACGGCGGTGTCCCGCTGCTTTTGTTCAACCTTCTTGTGTCCCGCGTGCTGCGGGACAAGCTGGCCCGCGAACTGCCCGGCCACTACGTCGATCCGGACGGACGTGGAGGCGTGGGCCTCCAGAGTTATGACGACGCTCGCGCCAGGCAAGTGGCCGATGAACCGGGCGGCGCCATCACCGCGGACCAGATGTGGGAGCGAATCACGCGCTTCCAGAAGCGATGCGTGCCCGCCGCCGAGCAGGCCAAGGTCCGGCTGTCCCTGCATCCCGACGACCCGCCCGTCGCGCGATTCTGGGGCGCCGAGCAGGTGTTGAACAGCGTCGCCGGCATCGAACGCTATCTCGACATCGTCCCCAGCCGCTACAGCGGCATCACGCTCTGCCAGGGCACTCTCCAGGAGGCGGGCATCGACGTGATCCAGTTCATCCGGCGATTCGGGAGGCGGGGCAAGATCTTCGAAGCGGAACTCCGCGGCGTTCGCGGAACGATTCCGAAATACTCGGAGACGTTCATGGACGATGGCGACCTCGACTTGGTGAAGGTTGTGCGGGCGCTGAAGGACGTGGGTTTCGAAGGCATGATCCAGGTGGGCCACGTCCCGAGGTTTCCGAACGATCCGGATCGCGCGGTGTCGAACGCCTGGTCGGCCGCGTACTTGAAAGGAATGCTGGCGGCGATTCAATGATGAAGTCCCTTTACGCGATTCTCCTCGGTGCGTCGATGTGCGCGGCCGCCGCCGACCCGCCGTTCGAAGTGCTGCCCGGACAAAGGATCATGCTCAAGGGCGACAGCATCGCGCGCGGCTATGCGTTCGGCAACTACACCGATCTTTCGCCTTTGCGCCGGATCCCCGGTATCGGCAACATCCTGCTGCGCGCCAATCAGGCGAGGCCGCCGGAGTTCCTGCGGCTCGAGAACTACTGGCAGGGTCTCGAGGCGGACGGTAGTCCGAAGACGACCGACAGCCTCGCCGCCGAGATCCGGATGAACATCGCGCGCGGTGAATTGCGGACGGGCGATTGGCTGATCTTCGAGGACGCGGGCCCGATCGACAAGGCCGTTCATCCCGCGCCGTGGCCGTGGACAAAGGACATCTATCGGAACTACCGCCAGCTTCTTCGCGACATGGTCCAGGCGGCGGAGTCTACCGTGGGACGCGATCACATCGTGTTCATGACGATGTTCGACTACGATCCGAAATGCGCGGAATGCGCTTGGGATGCCGTGCTCGATGACGGCAAGCACTCGGGCAATGACGCCATCCGCGACGAGGCCCGCGCACTCGGAATCCGCGTGATCGACATGAACGCGATCATGGACGCCGCGAACGCGTACTTGTCTGAGCGAGGTTGGGGACGCGCCGTTGGACCCGACGGGATCCATCCGAACGTGTACGGCAACTGGGTGATGGCACTCGCGATTCTGCGGGAAGTGGGCGCGGACATTGCGCGGTGGAAACTGGAAGCGATCGATCCGCGCTTCGCCCCGCGGACAGCGGGTGGAGACGTGGATACCGTGTGGGGCTTCGACAAGGATCCGAACGGCGCCGATCGCCGCCGGATACTGCGGGACCTTCGCGGCATCGCCGCCGCCCGGCCGCGCGCCACCGATGGCATCCAGCGCATCATCCGTCACGGGCGCCTGTTGTCGACCGCCGTCAAGCAGCCGGAAGCAACGTCGAACACCGTGGTCTACGAGTTGGGAAAGTTTTTCCAACTCGATCGCTCGCACCTGCTTCTCGTCGCAAGCATGCGCGAACAAGGCGGTCACGATTTCTGCGTTGGCAACGACGGCTTCATTTTCGAAAAGCTCTCCGGGATCGATCCGGGTAAAGCGATTCCGATCAACCGCCTGGATCCGGCCTATCGCTTGAAGTCGAACGGCGCGCCCGCGGTGCAAGGCCGCTTTCCCGCGAGCGGAGGCTTTGTCCCGTTGCGGGCGAAGCTCGCGAATGGCAAACCGCACCCGGGCGCCGGAACCGGATTCCTGTTCTCCGGTGCGCTCACGTTTCTGCCGGACCGCTCCAACGGCCATCCACAGGCGGGCCGCGAGGATCGCACCATAGAGTTCATCCAGCTTCGTTGGGACGGCAAGGCGCTCCACAGGACCGGCCGTGAGTTCGTTGACAAGTTCCACGGCATCGGCGTGGGCCGCGTTCCATTGTCCAATTGCCTGGAACAGGACCAGGGGTTCCTCTGTCCATTTCCGGCCGACGACGGATCGCACATTGTTGTGGTCCGGTTCGATTGGGATGGCAAGCGATGGAAGACGGCCGCCGCGGGCAAACCGTTTGGATCCGCGCCCGAGCCAAAGGCCACCGGCTCGGCCTACGTGTATCGTTATCGCGAGACGGAACCGTCAATCCAGTTCGTCGACGGCCGGTATCTCCTGCACACGCGCGGCCGCGATCCGAAAGGGCGGATCTATTCGTCAAGCGACGGGCTTGACTACACGCTGGTCTTCGACCATCCCAACCATACCGTTCCTCAAGTGATGAACCAGGGCTTGGACGGATCGCTGTACGTTTCCACCAACACGGGACCGGGCTACCTTCGCAATCCGCTGCTCGCCTTCCCGATCATGGGACAGAAGCTCGCCGAGCCGCTGGTTATCCACGACGAGAAGGGACTCCGCGATCCGAAAGGCAACGAAGTTCCCTTCGCCGACCACGGCGTTGGCGGCAACTTCTTCCTCGATGGACGCTGGCGGCACTTGTTCCTCTACCGCGTCTGCGATCTGCGGGAGACCAACGGCGATGGCATGGCGCCACGCCCTCACACGGGCCTTTATCTGGCTGAGATGGAGTACAGCCGGACCACGAGTGTGCCCTTTCGTTTCTGATCAGGGCGCGGGAAGAGCTGGCGGCCTTGGCGGCACAGGCACGGGTCCGAACGCCGGCGCACCCATTCCGGCTTGATCTCGTAGGTTGGCTGGCGAATCCATTCCCTCGCCGTATCGCAGGAACAGCGGCTCTGGAACCGGCCACTGGTGGTTTACTTCGAGGATCACCTCGTTGCCGGGCTCGGGTGGAATCCACGCGCGATAGACCACGCGCCGCAACTTCGAATCCTGATCGTACAGACCGAATCCGAGAAGCCGGCCCTGCGCGCTCAGCAGGCCGTTGACTCCGCGGAAGCGGACTCGCAGGCGCCGGTCGGAATCCCAACTCGCCGACTCGAAGCGCGGACCCGGCAGTACTCCAGGGCACGCTTGCGGAAACACATCCTTGCACGCGAGCATCGCGAGCCGCCGGCCAAGCCGCTGAAGTCCTTCCGTGTTGATGTGAACCGCATCCTCCAGCTCGAGGTCGATCGCGGCGGCCATGCCCGAGTGCGGGACGGTCAGTTCGGCCTGGCGCTGCGCTTCCCGCACGGCGTTCCATCCCCGCTCGTTCCGCGGAGGCGGCTCTTCGTTGGAGGAGCGCCCCAATTGCACGAAGTAGAACGGAAGCGCGGGGTTGCCGAGATCCTGGCGCACACGGCGAATGAAGCTCTGGAACTGCTTTAGATACTGGGGCGCGCGGTCATCGCGGCAATCGGCCTCGCCTTGGTACCAGAGCACTCCCCTCACCTTGCCGCCCGCCGATCGGAACTGCTCGAGCATCGGCGCGTAGTAGTTTTTCGGGCCGCCCTGGATCAGATCCGGATGCCACTCCCAAAGCGAAGTGGCGCCCACCGCCGTGGGAATCAGACCGATCGGAATGCCGGTCCGGCGCACCATCTCTTTCGCGAACGGCAATCCCAACCCAGCCCCAACCATCACTCCCTTGAATCCCATTCTCTTTTCGTGGACTGGCTCGCGCGCCACCTCCCACCCGGTCTTCGGGCGCAGCAGGTGGACTCGCTCGTCGGGCTGTTCGATCGCCTCGAGGTTCGCGCGGCCAACCATGTTCGATTGCCCGGCGAGGATCCAAAGGTCGCCAACATAGACGCCTTCCGCTTTGATGCTCGAGTTCCCGCCGCTGATCTCGATCTTGTACGGACCTCCCGTGGGAAGCTCGAGATTCGCCGACCGGTCCGCGCCACAGCGCAGCGGAACGTCCGTCAGTCCGCGAAGCACACCTTCGGAGCCGAAAACACTCGCGCGCAAGTCTCCGTCGCAGGGCAACGGCAACGTCCCGCTCGAATCGCTGGTTCTCTGAATGACCTGGTTGCTGGCGAGCTTCGGAGTCTGACTCTGGGCGAGAAGTGGAATCGAAGCGAGGAGGACTGCGGGCAGGATGGCGGCGGGCATCATACCGGGTACGACGGCTCTTGAATGCTACCATGCCGCTTCGAATTGGACTCTTGTCTCACGCAAAACGAGCCTCGAGCCGGGGAGGCCGAGTCCGGCATCGACTGATTGGCTATGCGGACAATGGCGCTCAGGGCCAACTACGGAGCGGCGCGCCACGCGACACTGAGAGCATGAACCATTCTCTTCGCGCGATCGCGGCGATCGCCTTTCCCGCGGTGCTCGCCGTTCCGTCCTTCGCCGCCATTTCCGAAGCGCAGCGCAGCGCTATCGATCAGGCTACGGGAGCCAAGGGCGCCTACACGGAGGCCGAAGACGTGTACCGGGTCAGCTTCCCCCGAACCGACGTCAAGGTCGCGGTGGAGGGGCGATCGCTGCATCCGTTCCTGGGACTCACCTCGTGGGCGGCCTTCACCCCGCACTCGGCGTCGGAACTCATGGTCATGGGCGACCTCGTCCTGTTCGAAGACGAGGTGAATGCGGCCATGTCCGCCGCCCTCGACAACGGACTCGAGGTCACCGCGCTTCACAATCATTTCTTCTTCGATTCGCCCCGGGTGATGTTCATGCACATCGGTGGCAGCGGCAGCGCGGAACGTCTGGCGGCGGCGGTGGCGCGCGCGCTCGCCAAGGTCAAGGCGATCCGCAAGGCGTCCCCTCTGCCCGGGGCCCGCTTCGACGCCTCCGCCATTCCCGAGACGAATTCGATCCCCGCGTCCGTCATCGACGGAATCCTCGGCGTGAAGGGACAGGTGAACGCGGGAATGTACAAAGCGTCGATCGGCCGCAAGGCGTCGATGCATGGCAAGGCGGTCGGCAACCAAATGGGAGTCAATACCTGGGCCGCGTTTGCCGGAACCGGCGGCGCGGCTTTCGTCGACGGCGACTTCGCCATGCTCGAATCGGAGTTGCAGCCTGTGTTGAAGGCGCTTCGCCGCGCCGGAATCGACATCGTCGCGATCCACAATCACATGACCCACGAAGAGCCGCAGTTCGTATTTCTGCACTATTGGGGCAAGGGACCGGCCGCCGATTTGGCCAAGGCGCTGAAAACCGCGCTCGACGCTCAGGGACGCTGAGCCGCCGAAATGGGAGATCGTCGCCGGCGCGGCGGGCCCACTGGCGGATCCGTCAGCGTGCGGTTCCAGCCGGTATCTGGCGAGCGGGATCAGGCGGCGGGGATCGTTTGGCGGTCTCGGGATCCGAACAACTACTCCGGCGATTTCCGCATCGCGAGGGGCCGCTAGAGAGGATCCCGCCAACATCCACCGAACCGGCGGGCCGCGCTACAGTGGAGGATCTCCGCGTCCGGTGTAGGCCGCGAACAGGACGGGACCGGAGAATCACACTCCATGCAAACCGGCAACTCGACCCGGGCCGAACTGGCCGCCATTGTCGCCTTCCTGGAAGGTCCCACCGTGGACCGTGAAGGCAACGTCTACTTCACCGAGACCAAGACGCACAAGATCATGAGGATGGCGCCGGACGGGACGTTGTCGGTGTTCCGCGACAATTCGAACGCGGCCAACGGGCTGGTCTTCGATCTCGAGTTCCGGCTGATCGCGTGCGAGGGCAACCCGTCGAACCCGCGCGTGACGCGCACCGATACGAAGACGGGGCGCGTCGAGGTGCTGGCCAGCCGCGCGATGGGGCTCACCCTCACCGCTCCCAATGACGTCACCTTCGATAACCAGGGGCGGCTCTACTTCACCGATCTCCCCGGCGGCGCCGTGCACCGCATCGACCCGGACGGCAAGGTGACTCGCATTCTCTCGGCGCCGGCGATCCAGCGGCCCAACGGCATCACCATCTCGCCAGACGACAAGATCCTCTATCTGGTGGAGGCGAATCAGGCCCAGGGTGGCGCCCGCATGTTGCGCGCCTATGACCTGCAGCCGGACGGCACGCCCACCAACATGCGCGAGTTCTTCAACTTCTATCCGGGCCGCTCCTCGGACGGCATCACGATGGACTCCAAAGGCAACGTGATCTGCGCCGCCGGACTCAACGCGCCGCGCGGAACCAGCGAAACGCTCGACACCAAACCCGGCATCCACGTGATCTCGCCGGCGGGACAGCGCATCGACTACGTTCCCATCAACGAGGACACGATCACCAACTGCGCGTTTGGCGGAACGGATCTGCGGACGCTCTATGTCACCGCCGGCAAGTCGATCTTCAAAATCGCGATGGATGTGCCCGGAACCCGCCGATGACGCGGTGGCTGGCCGCCGCCGCGGTGGCGGCGTTGTATCTGTACGGACTCGACGGATACGGCCTGATCAACGCCGACGAGCCGCGCTACGCCGCGATCGGGCAGGAAATGGCGCGGTCCGGCGATTGGATCACGCCGAGACTGTGGGGGCAGCCTTGGTTCGAAAAGCCGGTGCTGTTGTTCTGGATGGTGAGCGCGGCCCACTCGGCCGGGCTGGGCGGCGAACTCGCGGCGCGGCTTCCCGTCGCTCTGCTGTCGATCGCGTTCCTCGCGTTCTTCGGCTGCTGGATGCGGCGCCTGTTCGACGCCGCGGCGGCGTGGCATTCCACGGCCGTGCTGGCGACCTCCGTTGGCTGGTTCGCGTATAGCCGCACCGCGGTCACCGATCTTCCGCTCGCCGCGACGTTCTCGGCCGCGATGCTGGTCGGGATCTCATGGCTGACGCGCGGCGAGCGGCGCTGGCTCCCGGCGGCGGGCGCGCTGCTCGGCGTGGCGATGCTCGCCAAGGGGCTGGTGGCGGCTGTCCTGGTGCTGCCGCTGGTTTGGCTGGGCCGCGCCCGATGGCGTGAGTTGGCCGCGCCGGCCGCGATCGCCTTGGCCGTGGCCTTGCCGTGGTACGTGGCGGAGGTGATGCGCCACGGCTGGCATTTCGTGGACGTGTTGTTCGTGCAGCATCATTTCGGACGGTTCGCCTCCGGCGAACTGCAGCACGGGCAGCCTTTCTGGTTCTACGCGCCGGTGTTTCTGGCGGGGCTGTTCCCCTGGACTCCGTTCGCGGCGCTGCTGTTCCGCCGTGTCAACCTCGAGGATCCGGCGTTGCGCGCCCTATCGATGTGGCTCGGATTCGGGCTGCTTTTCTTCTCCGCGATGAAGAACAAGCTGCCCGGGTATCTGCTGCCGATGATGCCCGCCGCGGCCGCCTTGATCGGATATCATTCGTCGCGCACCGGGCGGCCTCGATGGCTGGCCCCGCTGTCGGCGGCATTGCTCGGATGCGTGGTTCCGCTGGCGATCGCGATTCTGCCCAAGGCGCTCGACGAAGGGCTCAGCCGCGCCAGCCTGCAATGGCCGCCCGCGTTCTACTTGGCCGCCGCCATTCCGGTGTTGCTCTACGAGTTCGGCCGGCAGCCGGGGCGGGCGTTCGCGGCGGTGGTGGTGCTGTTCGCCGCTGGTCTGTGGCTGAGCGTCCCACGTCTGGCGCCGCGATTGGACGAGGTCACCGCGCGGCCGTTCTGGAACCAGGAGGTGGCGGCGCGGCGCGGCGCGGTGTGCGTCGAGCCCTGGCTGCGGCGCTCGTGGCGGTACGGGCTGAACTACTACGCCGGCGAGGAACTGCCCGATTGCGAGAAGTCGCCTGAGCCCGCGCGCGTCACGCCCGTCGAGGGAACCCAGCGCCCACGTCTTATAATGGCCGAATGATTCGATGGGTGATGGCGGCGTTTCTCGCCGCGGGTCTAGGATTCGGCGATGTGACCAAGTGCGCGTGCGATATCGGCAATCCCGGCGGGATGCGCGCGCGCGAGTGCAGTCTGTGCGCGGAGGCCGAGAAGCAGCCCGCCGACGCGGAGATCTTCTTCCTGAAGGACATCAATCCGCGCAAGCCGAACCGGTGGCTGGCGCTGCCTCGCGTTCACGGGACGGTGGGCCATCCGCTGCACGAACTGGACCGGGCCGCGCAGGCCAAGCTGTGGAACGCGGCGATCGCCAAGGCCAAGCAGGTTTGGGGCGGGGAATGGGGCATCGCCTACAACAGCGAGAAGCACCGGACGCAGTGCCACGGCCACGTCCACATCGGGAAGCTGCTGAAGGGGCTCGCGCCGGGCAAGTTCTACGATGTGGATCGTGTGGAGCAGATCCGCGTGCCCACCGACGGCACGGGGATCTGGTTCCATCCCGTGGGGCGGAAGATTCGGGTCCACACGGGCGAAGGGATCACGGAAACCGCGTTGCTTCGGTAGCCAAGAGCGAAGCGGCCGGCGGTTATCGCGGAACCGCCCAGACGCTGATCGTCTTGTCGTAGTCGGCCACCGCCACCATCGATCCGTCGGGTGAAAACACCGCGCCGGCCGCGCGGTGATCGGCGCTCATCGAGCGGACCTGCCTGCCGGTCGCCACTTCCCACAGGATCACCTTCACCGGCGCGCCGAACGCCAACTCGTTCATGCCGCCGGTGACGATCAGCTTGCCGTCGGGCGAAAAGTCCATCGCCGAGATCATCTCCGGTTGTCCCTCGATCTTCCGGACCAGTTTCCACGTCCGCGTGTCCCACAGGTAGACGATTCGATCCACGCCAGCGGCCGCCAGCAGCTTCCCATCGGGCGAGAACGCGATTTCGAACATCGACACCGGAAGCTCGGTGATCAGCCGCTTCAACTCGCCGTTGTCAGCGCTCCACACGCGCAGGTCCGTGTCATAGGCGCCGGCGACCAGAGTCTTGCCATCGGGCGAGAAGGCCATCGCGGAGACGCCGCCGATGCCGGCCGGGAGCTTCAGCTTCTCCTTGCCCTCCGCGTTCCACACGCGCACCAGATTCTCGCTCGAACCCGCGTAGGGACGCCCGGACGCGGCCAGCGCGCCGCCGTCCGCCGTGGAGACGAATCCGCCCGCGCGCGGCGTGGGACCGTTCCACTGCTGCGTTTGGGCGCCGTTCTCGAGGTCGCGGATCTTGATGCGGCCTTCGGCGTCGACGGTGGCGTAGCGGCCCCGCGCGGCGAGGAACGAAGTGCCCGTCTCGCCCTTGGCGCCATCCAGCGTCCTGGACAACGCACCGGATGCGAGGCTCCAGACGCGAATCTTGCCGTCGCGCCCCAAGGCGGCCAGTCCGCCGTCGGCGGTGAAAGTCACCGCTGAAATCTCGGAGTCGGCCTGCAACACGCGATCGCCCGGCGCGGCCGCCGCCAGTCCGGCGCACAGCAACAGGATCGAGGCGCGCACCGTCAGGCACTTTCCAGGACGAGATCGAACGAAACGGCCGCGTGCGGCGTGGACGCTTCGTCGAGCAACGTGACCGGACGGATGGACTCGCGATGCGACACCACGCCGCGTTTGCCGCGATTCTTGTCCGGGTCGCCTTCGAAGAAGGGATCGGTGGCGAAGTAAAGTTGCGTCACCAGCGGTTTGCAACCCGGCGCCGTGATCAGGTAGTGAATGTGCTGCGCGGGGCGGTCGGGATAATGGCCGGGCATGATCGTCTTGACCTCATAGGTGGCGCCCGATTCGATCGCCAACTTGGTGCGGTACCGGCTGCCGTGCACGTCGTAAATGCCCTTGTGATCGGCGTGCCACATATCGATGCGCGCGCCAGGGACTGCGTTGCCGCGGGTGTCGACGATCGCGCCGGAGACCTGGAGGAGCATGCCCGGTTCGCCCGCGACGCGCATGTCGCGGTTGTCGGGCGCGCCCTTCTTGAAGAACGGGCCCAACACTTCGGGCGCGGTGGGTTTGCGCGCCGCGGCTTCCGCTTTCTGCCAGAATCCGAACAACTGGTTGGCCGTCATCGGAACGCCGGCGATCAGGCCGCCGCGCACGATGCACTTTTCCAGGAACTCGCGCCGCCGCCATTCCGGTTTCGTCATTGGTCCCTCCATCGGCGGCGATGGTAGCACAGCCGGCGTCCGCCTGGACTCGGCGGCTGGCGCGCAACGCACGGGTCCCGGCCAAGATAGAGTTCCGATTCACTCGAACTGTTTGCGGAACCCGGCGAACGCCGCCTTCAACTCCGCGATCTCCTCCTCGAGCTTCGCCACGCGATCCGCCAATTCGTCGCGCCGCGCGCCGGTGATGGGCGCGGCCGCCGGCGCGGAGTGATCCACCATCGCGGACACGTCGATCGGGCCCGACATCAGATGCGCCCAGCGAGCCTCCCGCATGCCCGGTTGGCGCGGCAGTTGCAGCGCGGTGTCGCGCTCGGCCAGCCGCCGCAGCACCACTTCCACCGAGTCGAGGTCGTCGAACGGCTTCAACCGCTCGGTGCGCGTCTTGAGTTCGCCCACGGTCTGCGGACCCCGCAGCAGCAGCACGCACACGATAGCGAGTTCCCGATTGTCGAAGTTCAGGATCTCCGACGCCCGGTGCCCGTACTTGGGCACCCGGTTCTCGCCGCCGGTGAGCACCGTCACTAGATTGCGTCCGCGGAGCAGATCCACCGCGGCCAGCACGTCGTCCTCCGAGTAACTCACCACCGGCTCGCGGTTCGACTTCTGATTGCACGCGTTCAACAACGCGTTCAGCGACATCGGGTAATACTCCGGAGTCGCCATGTCCTTCTCGATCAGCGAACCCAAGACACGGGTTTCCTCGAACGTCAAATCTAACGCCATGATTTGCTTTTTCTCTTGCCCTCGGGTGGAACGGCCAGCGAAAATTGGAGCTTTCTCTCCACGCCGTCGATCCGGTCCAGCCGCACGCGGATAGCCTCGCCGATGCGGAATTCCCGCCGGGTTCTCGCGCCCACGATACGTCTAGTATTCTCATGATACCCGTAACGGTCGCCCGGCAGCGTGTCGATGGGCACAAGACCCTCGACGAAGAACTCCTCCAGTTCCACGAAGAAGCCGTCTTTGGTGGTGCTGATAATCAAGGCGCCGAACTCGCCGCCCACGTGGTCCGCCATGAACTTGACTTTCTTCCACTCCACCAACTCACGTTCGGCGTCGGCGGCGGTGCGCTCCGTTTGCGACGATCGCGCGGCCAGTTCGTTCAACCGCGCCTCGTCGTAGGGCGGTGAATGCCCGTCCAGCAGCGCTCCCAGGGCGCGATGCACCAGTAGATCGGGATAGCGGCGGATCGGCGACGTGAAGTGGCAGTAGCATTCCGATGCCAACGCGAAGTGCCCCTGGTTCTCCGCGCTGTAACGGGCCTGGCGCAACGACCGCAACATCAGGTACGACAGGATCCGCTCCAGCGGCGTCCCCTCGATCTTGGCGATCAGCCGCTGATAGTGCCGCGGTCCGATATGGATCTCGGAGCCCGCGATGTCCATGTGGCCCGCGCTCTTGCGCCCATCGCGATGCTTGCTGGTGAACCGGATCCGGCGGCTCGGCGCGGTGACGCCCAGCGAGGCGCCGAACTGCGACGCGATCTCCTCGAACTCCACCACCTTCTTCGGATCGGGCTCTTCGTGGATGCGATACACCATCGGCGCGCCGGCCGCGGTGATGTGATGGGCCACCGCCTCGTTGGCCGCGAGCATGAATTCCTCGACGATCCGGTGCGCGATATTGCGAGGGCTTTTTCGAATTCCCGTCATCTCGCCCAGGTCGTCGAACTCGATGAGCGGCTCGGGCAAATCGAAGTCGATGGAGCCGCGCCGGACCCGCTTGCGATTCAGCAGCAGCGCCAGTTCCTTCATCAGTTCGAACCGCGGCGCCAGCGGCGCGTATCGCGTGCGCATCGACGGATCGCCCTCGAGCACCGCGTGGACCGCCGTGTACGTCATGCGCTCCACGCTGTGGATCACGCCTCGGCAAAACTCCTGCGAGACGATGTCGCCGCGATGATCGATCTCGAGCAGCGCCGACATCACCAGCCGGTCCACCTTCGGCTTCAACGAGCAGATGCCGGTCGACAGCTCGAGAGGCAGCATCGGCACCGCGCGGTCCGGGAAATAGACGGACGTGCCGCGCACGGCGGCCTCGCGATCGATGGGCGAGCCCGGCCGCACGTAGTGCGACACGTCGGCGATGTGCACCTGCAGCGCGTAGTTGCCGTTTTCGAGCTTGGCGGCCCACACCGCGTCGTCGAAGTCGCGCGCCGTCTCGCCGTCGATGGTGACGATTTCGAACTCGCGGAAATCCCGGCGGCCGGTGGGATCCACGGTGAGCGGAACCGACTGGGCTTGCTCGATGACGTCGGGCGGGAATCGGTGCGGGATGTGGAACTTGCGGATGATCAGTTCGACATCGACGCCGAAATCGTCCGGATGGCCCAGGATCTCGATGACGCGGCCGATGGGCGGCGCGCCGTCCTCGCCGAACTCCACCACCTCCGCGTTGACGATCATGCCGTCGAGATCTTCCGGTTCGGCGATCTGATGGCCCCGCGCGCCGATGCGATCCACCTGTGCCGCGTCGCGCGGGATCGCCATCTTGGGCGGAATCGAGACCCACTGCCCGATGCGCGCGTCGTGCGGTTCCACCCAGAAGCCGCGCCGCTTGACGCGGAACGTTCCGGCGATCGAGTTGTGGGCGCGATCGAGGATCTTGACGATGTCGCCTTCGGAACGGCCGTCGCGTCCCAACCGCACCAGCTTCACCGCCACGCGGTCGCCATGCATCGCCTTGGCCGCGGCATCGGGCGGAAGGAAGATATCGCCGTCCACGCCGGGAACCGGAGTGTCGGGGATCAGGAAACCGAAGCCATCGCGATGCACGCTGAGGCGGCCGGGGATGAGCTTCGGCCCTTGGCGGCTCACGCGCCCGCCGCCCGCACGTTCGATTCGAGCAGCGCCCTCATCTTGTCGAGTTGCGCGCCGCCGCGGGATGCGAGATTGCGCAGTTCGAACGGATCCGATCGTAAATCGTACAACTCTTCCGCGCCACTCAACTCACGGTACTGGATGTACTTCCAGCGCTCCGTGCGAACCGCCGAATAGCCCATCCGCCGGATTCGCGGGAACACGGTGTCGGAATGATATTCGATCAGGCACGAATCGCGCCACGGCTCGGCCTTGCCCGCCAACACCGGCGACAGCGAGCGCCCATGCAGCTTGCGCGGCGGCGCCACTCCCGCCAGTTCGAGCGCGGTGGGCGCGATGTCGATGCTCAGCGCCATCGCCTCCGGACGCAGTCCGGCGCGAATCAGCTTCGGATAGCGGATCACCAAGGGAATGCGGATGGTCTCCTCGTAGGCGAGGCGGCGCTCGGCGTTGAGGCAATGTTCGCCGTAGAAGTAGCCGTGGTCGGACGTGAACACGAACATCGTGTTGTCGAACTCTCCGTTCCTGCGCAACGCGTCCACCATCGATCCTAGACCTTCGTCGATCGCCTTGGTCATTCGCGCCCGGTTGAGGATGGTGGCGTCGTCGGTGGCGGTTTCCGCCGATAGCGGAGCCACGCCGGGGATCGATTGCAACAGCGCCGGCTTGTCCACCGGCGGCCTCTTGTAGTTGCCGCGGCGGGGCGGCGTCATGCCCGCGTAGAGCTGCTTGTGCCGGTCCGCCACGATGAACTCGTCCGCCTTGCCAAAGCTGTTGATGCTGCCATCGGCGGCCTGCTGGATGTTCGGGTGGATCGCCTTGTGCGCCAGATACAGGCACAGCGGCTTCGATCGCGGTCTCGCGATGATGTCCGACGCGCGGCTGGAAAGGATGTCGGTGACGTAGCCACGCACGCGCGCGGTCTTGCCGTTCTCGTTGAGCAGTGGATCGATGGATTCGCCTTGGCCGGGGAAGCTGATCCAGTGATCGAAGCCGGGGCGCGGCGAGTCGTCGTTGCCCATGTGCCATTTTCCGATGAACGCGGTTTCGTAGCCGCTTTCGCGCAGCAGCCGCGGCCACGTGATCAAACGATGGCTCGCCGCCGACCGGTCCGTGTTGTCGACGATGCCGTTCGCGCGCGGATACAGGCCCGTGAGAAAGCTGGCGCGGCTGGGCGAGCACAGCGGCGTAGCGGCGAACGCGTTGCGAAAGATCGCGCCTTCGCGGCCCAGCATGTCGGCGTTCGGCGTCCGCGCGAACGGGTGGCCGGTGCAGCCCAACTCGTCGAAACGGAGATCGTCCACGAGCACGAAAACGATGTTGGGCCGCCGCTGTTGCGCGGCCAACACGGGGGCGGCCAGAAAAGACCGTCGCGAGAGCATCGGATGTTATTCTAATGGTTCCCGGCACCCCAAAACCAGATGCAGTTGCAAGCGATCCGGCTGTCGTTTCCCGATGGCGCCAACATCATCGTGGGTCAATCCCACTTCATCAAGACGGTGGAAGACGTCTACGAAGCCATTGTGAACACGGTTCCCCAGATGAAGTTCGGCGTCGCGTTCAGCGAGGCTTCCGGACCCTGTCTCATTCGAGCCGAAGGCAACGATGAGGACCTGAAGGCCGCCGCCATCCGCATGGCCGAAGATGTCGCCGCGGGCCACGCGTTCTACGTCGTCATGACGAACGGCTTCCCGATCAACGTGCTCGGCCGCATCAAGGACGTACCCGAAGTGGTCGCCATCCATTGCGCGACCGCGAATCCGGTGGAGGTAATCGTCGCCGAAACGGAGCAGGGGCGGGGAATTCTGGGTGTCATCGACGGCTCTTCTCCGAAGGGCGTAGAGACCGCGGACGACATAGCGGCCCGGCGGGGATTCCTGCGCAAGATCGGCTACAAGCGATGATCGTCACCACCGAACTGGAGCTGGAAGAACTCCTCTCGCGGCCCAACGCCGCCGATCGCGAAGCCATGGCGAACATGGGCGATCTGCTCATTCTCGGCGTCAACGGCAAGATGGGACCTAGCCTCGCCATGCGCGCCCGCCGCGCGGCGGACGAAGCCGGCGTCAAAACCCGGGTGATCGGAGTGAGCCGCTTCTCCTCGGAAGCGAACCGCAAGCTGCTCGAAAAGTCGGGCGTCGAGACGATCTCCGCCGACGTGCTCGACGACGGGGACTTGTCCGCGCTGCCCGATTGCCCCGCGGTGATCAGCCTGGCCGCCCGCAAGTTCGGATCCACCGGCGACGAGCCCTACACCTGGGCGATGAACGCCTACGCGCCCGCGCGCATCGCGGAACGTTTCAAACATTCGGCCATCGCCACGTTTTCGAGCGGCAACGTGTATCCGCTCACGCCCGTGGCCCACGGCGGATCCACCGAGGACTCTCCGCTCGAACCCGTCGGCGAATACGCCATGTCGGCGGTGGCGCGGGAGCGGCTCCTCTCCTACATGTCGAAAAAGAACGGCACGCCGATGGCCATTCTGCGGCTCAACTACGCCGTGGAACTGCGCTACGGCGTGCTGCTCGACATCGGCCTCAAAGTCTTCAAGCGCGAGACCGTGGATCTCCGCATGGGCAACGCCAACGTGATCTGGCAGGGCGACGCCAATTCGATCTGCCTGCGCGCGCTCCGGTTCGCGCAATCGCCGCCGTTGGTAATGAATCTCACCGGGCCCGAGACGATTTCCGTGCGCCAGGTGGCCACGCGGTTCGGCGAACTGTTCGGCTGCAAGCCCGGGTTCTCCGGCGAGGAATCGCCGCTGGCGCTGCTCAACAACGCCGCCAAGTGCCATCGCACGTTCGGCTACCCCACCCTTGCGCTCGACGATCTGATCGATCTCACCGGTCAATGGATCTGTTGCGACGGACCCACGCTGAACAAGCCGACTCACTTCGAGGCGCGCGATGGGAAGTTCTGACGCCGCCTGGCGCGATTCGCTCCGCCGCGGCGTCGTGATTCCCGCCCATCCGCTCGCGCTCGACGCGGACCGCCGGTTCGACGAACGGCGCCAGCGCGCCCTCACGCGATACTACGCGGGGGCGGGCGCGGGTGGAGTCGCGGTGGGCGTCCACACCACGCAGTTCGCGATTCGCGATCCCAGGATCGGCCTCTACCGGCCGGTGCTCGAACTCGCCGCGGACACGTTGCGCGCCCATCCGCGCGTCGTCCGCGTGGCCGGCGTCGTCGGCCCCACGGAACAAGCGGTGCGCGAAGCGGGCATCGCGCGCGATCTCGGCTATCACTGCGCGCTGCTCAGCCTGGCCGCTCTGCGCGACGAAACCGCGGACCAACTCGTGGACCACGTGACCGAAATCGCCAGGACGATCCCCGTGTTCGGCTTCTACCTGCAGCCCGCTGTCGGTGGACGCCTGCTCTCGTACGCCTTCTGGCGCCGCTTCATGGAAGTCGAGAACGTCGTCGCGGTAAAGATCGCGCCGTTCAACCGGTATCAGACCATCGATGTCGTCCGCGCCGCCGCCGAATCCGGCCGCGACATCGCGCTCTACACCGGCAACGACGACAACATCGTCGCCGACCTGCTCACCGAACACCGCTTCGACGGCCGCTCCGTGCGCATCGTGGGCGGGCTGCTCGGACACTGGGCGTGCTGGACCCGCCGCGCCGTTGAACTCCTCGATCGCGCCCACGCCGCCGGTTCCACGCTCGACGCCGCGTGGCTCCGCGAGGCGATCGAGGTCACCGACTCCAACGCGGCTCTGTTCGACTCCGCCAACGCTTTCCGCGGCTGCATCGCGGGCATTCACGAAATCCTGCGGCGCCAGGGATTGCTCGCCGGCCGCTGGTGCCTGGATCCCGCCGAGGATCTCTCGCCCGGCCAACTGGACGAGATCGACCGCGTTTGCCGCGCCTATCCGCATCTCGCCGACGACGACTTCGTCCGCCAACATCGCGACGAATGGCTTTCATGAGACTCAGGAGGTTTCCATGTCCGACCCGAAAGAACGAACCCTAGGCTTCAACACGCGCTGCCTGCACCAAGGCTACTCACCCGATGCCACCACGCACGCCCGCGCCGTGCCGATCTACCAAACCACGTCGTTCACCTTCGACAATTCCGATCACGCCGCCGCGCTGTTCGGACTGCGCGAGTTCGGCAACATCTAAACGCGCATCATGAACCCTACC
>SXGS01033916.1_pt1 | contig 68503 bp, 40 predicted proteins | sample 3174681 | NCBI WGS metagenome assembly SXGS01 (sample SAMN11356861, study PRJNA531348) | freshwater metagenome | isolation source: freshwater sample F1-80 | place: China: Fuxian Lake, Yuxi | collected 2017-12-25
ATGAGGCGGTGGTTACCGTTGATGCGGGATTTGGGGAACCGGCTGCGGGGGTTGTTTCGATAAGGGTTTCCTGGGAGGTTCCGGCATCCCGGGACTGAAGGTAGAAATGGGTGTTGGCGACTGGCTCAAGGACCGCCGGAAAAGTGTTGTCTTGGCTGAGGAGGAGGTTGGGGATATTGGTGGGTTGATCGGAAAGGGTAAGTTGTGACTGCCACGAAGTGGAAGTGGTATCGGTGGAAGCCTTGGAACCATCGGCAAGAATTTGGGTTGTCGAGGTGTAGGTGAGCGAAGATTGATCAATGGTCGAAAGACCAAAAGAAGTGTTATCGGAAAAGGTCCAGGAACCGTTCGTTAGAAAGGCAGCGGAATCGGACCACAAGACTTGATTCCAAGTGGTTTGAGAATTCAGAAGGCCCGAAGCGGTGTAGCCCGGGGTGCCATTGGCTCCATCGAGCCCGAAATAGTGCAGGCCGTTTGTGTCCTCGGGGACCGTTTGGGAAAACGGAATCACGGACGAAATGATTTGGCTTATTAAGGATCCGTTTTGGTGGACGGATTGGGAAATGGTCAGGGTTCCGGATTCGGTGACCGAGTTGGAACCAAATTGGACGGAGGATACGATTTGGACATCCAGGAAAACCTGTTCGCTTGGGCTTTGAGCGTTTAGCGTGTAATGACGCTGATAATTCCCGGAAAGCACAGACGAGGACAGGGTGGGGGTTACTGTGGCGGCGGGACGGGTGGTCGGAAAATGGAAATGGGAAAAATCGGAAGGAACCGCACCCGGTCCCGATAAGGGAGGCGTAGGAGCCTCAAAGGGGACGAGCAATGAGGTGGACGAAAGGGGTGGAACGGAACCCGGAGGATGCAGCCATTGATTCCCGTTCCATTGGGGGAGAAGTTGTGAGAATCCTTGGCCATCGGGAACAAGTCGGCTTTCGAGGGATTCAAGGGCAAGCGGTGAACGCTTGCTAATTGGGCCAATCGGAAAATAAAACCGACGCAACCAACGGACGAAGAAAACCACTCGGGAGGACATGCCTAAATCCCAGAGGTGATTAATATGTATACCAGAGTCAAGCTAATGGGGAAACAAGTTGGAGGCAAGCTGCCTTGGGCAATAAAGGGGATATTTCCTTGAAATGCAAAGGGCTGGAGGTGCCTAATATTATCCCAAGTTACGCAGTTAGGACCAAGAAAACCCAGTTTTTCCTGGGGAATATTCCATTCAGCCTGCAAAAGTCGGGACTACAAATTCTCTTGTTTTCGGGAGGTGGTTCAACCATTGGCTAATGTTGCCCAATGGCTTTCATTCGTTTAATACACCAGATGCGGTTTGAGGCCGGCTTGGGAGCCTGCGAACAATTGCCCACTCCCTTCTTCCAATCGCACAGGTAGCGGGCAATATCAAGTAACATGGTGTGGACACCATGCCGTTTAGACCTCGACAAACACCAAAATCCCGGGAAAAAACCACAATCCGGGTTCCAGAATCGGTCTCAAAAGGGTAAAAAATCCCTCCAACTGCTTAACTTGTGTTAAAGCAAGTCATCCCCGGTTTGGGTAAAGCCTTCCAAACGGTGTTCATTCCCTTTTTGCCGAATCTACATCATTTCTTCACATTGGACTCCTAGGTTGGCTCTATAGTGGTTTAACGAGTCCTTTAGCCATTTTGGTCCCCATGTCGACCCTTACCTACTCCTCGATTATCTCGGAAAGGTCCCGAATTGGCAGGGGGCCAACCGGAATTCCCCAAGGCGAAACCACACCCAAATTCAAGGTGGATAATCTCTCGTTTTGGTATGGGGCCAAGCAAGCCCTTTTTGACATTTCCATGAATGTCCCCCAACATTCAGTCATGGCCCTGATTGGCCCTTCTGGTTGTGGAAAGAGCACCTTTTTGCGATGCCTTAACCGGATGAACGATTTTATCGAGTTGACGCGCCAAACCGGCCACATCAATCTGGATGGCGAGGATATTCATAGCCGGACCATCAACCTTGTGGCTCTTCGGCAAAGAGTTGGCATGGTTTTTCAGCGATCCAATCCGTTTCCAAAGTCGATCTATGAAAATGTCGTTTTTGGCCCCCGGGTTGCCGGCCTTTCCAACCGGACCCAATTGATGGAGATTTGCGAACGCTGCCTCCGTTCGGCAGCCCTTTGGGAGGAGGTGAAGGATCGGCTGAGTGAGCCCGCACTTTCCCTTTCCGGGGGACAATCCCAACGGCTCTGTATCGCAAGAGCCTTGGCCACCGACCCGGAGGTAATCCTGCTCGACGAACCGGCAAGTGCCCTGGACCCGGTTTCCACATCGCGCATTGAAGACCTGGTTTTTGAACTTAAGCGGGATTACACGATAGTCATCGTCACCCACAATATGCAGCAAGCGGCCAGGGTCAGCGATAATACCGCATTCTTTTTTCAAGGCAAAGTTATTGAGGTTGGCTCCACCGATCAAATGTACACCCGTCCCCAGGTGAAGCAAACCGAAGACTATATCACGGGCCGCTTCGGCTAATGGGTTATTGAGACTGGAGATTTTCCCAAACCATGTCAAAACACCTCTCCCGCGACCTGGACACCCTGCAAAAGGACATCCTTACCCTTGCAGGAATCGTTGAGGTTGCTGTCCATAAAGCCATGCGGTCCATCATCGAAAGGAGTTCCATCCTCGCCCAGGAAGTAATCGAGGGCGACGATATCATTGACCGTGAGGAAAACCATATTGATGAAGAATGCCTCAAAATGCTGGCATTGCATCAACCTGTGGCCACCGACCTTCGCCATATCACTTCGGCCATGATGATTGTGGTGGATCTCGAAAGGATGGGTGACTTGGCGGAGGAAATCGCCCAACAAGGACTTCATTTGATCCAGACCTACGAATGGAAGGTGCCCGAAAAACTGCAAAAACTCAGCGACCTTGCCACTCTTTTGGTCCGTAATAGTCTCGATGCTTTTGTTCGGATTGACACGGAGTTGGCAAGGTTGGTGATCCGGATGGAAAACCAGGCAAGCCTTTTGGTGGACGAACTGATCGCCTGGGTCATTCAAAGTATGCAAACCGGGGGCTCCACCATCAGCCCTGGCATTTCCTTTTTTACGATTACCAAAGCACTGGAGCGTATTGCCAATCACGCCACAAACATTGCCGAGGATGTAATCTATCTCGCCGAGGGTGAAGTGGTTCGCCATGCGGGTCAGGCAGACCCTTTGCGGGAACGGGAATAACAGGAGTTTGCCTAGCTGTTTTGAATCTGCCGTCACCAAGGATCAACAAAGGACCCAAAACGGGGGTAGAATGACCGAGACAACCGATTCCCATGGGAAACATAAACCCGAAACCATCCTCATCATTGAAGATGAAAAGTCGCTAGCCGATGTCGTTGCCTACAACCTGAAAAAAGCGGGTTTTGAAGTCCACATATCGCACGATGGGCGCGAAGGGCTGGCAAAAGCAAGGACGCTGATACCCCATTTCATCCTTTTGGACATCATGCTTCCGGGTATGCAGGGAACCGAGGTACTTCGGGAACTCAAGGCCAAAAAAACCACCCGGGAGATTCCTGTTATCATCATCTCGGCGAAATCCCAGGAATCTGATCAGGTAAGTGGGTTTAACCTTGGTGCGGAGGATTATGTCACCAAACCCTTCAGTGTGAAAGTGTTGATCCAAAAAATCCGGGTGCACCAAAAACGAACCGGAGTTGTCGAAGAGTTGGGAGGCACGGACAAAGACACCATTGAACATCGGGGTGTCAAGATTGACCGGATCAGGCACAAAGCCTATTTGATGGAGGAGGAATTGGACCTCACCCCCACCGAATTCCGGATGGTTGAAATCCTCCTTCGAAATCCAGGCCGGGCGTTTAGCAGAAATCAACTCATGGCAAGTGCAATCGGGGAAGGCGCCATTGTTTTGGAAAGGACCATTGATGTCCATGTAAAAACCATCCGGCGAAAACTGGGAAATCCTGACCTGATCGAAACCGTCCGTGGGTTGGGATACCGCTTTCTCGAGTAATCCTTTGAACGACCCAAAAAAATCCTCTTTATCCAACTACCCGACACTTTTAACTTGTAGGAGACCAGGCAAAAAGCTCGCCCGGATTAGGCATGGCTTCTCCAAATAACTACCGATCCTCCTTTTCCTGATAATTTATACCCGTACCACCTCTTTGAATGGATAACAATTCGGTCATAACCTCCCTGATTTCCACTTCTCCCCCTTCCCCAGGGAGGTTTTTCAAAAGGATCTGCCAGACCAGATTTCCGATCAGGGCCAAGGCAGGTAAACGACATTTTTTTTTGGGCATCCTTATGAACAAATCCTGATTGGGCCTATTCGCTTTCATCCGAATCCAAATCCGACTACTTGAGGATTCCACTTCCACCGCAACCTTGATGAACCTGTCCCGCCATGTGGTGAATGCGCCCTGCCAAGCGGATCCTGCTTTCGCCTTTCCCTTTGAAACCTTGTCCGTCCATCCCCCTGAGGGCCTCCCAAGGGGTTGGATACCTGTCGGTGTCCTCGTTCGGGATATGGATTTGGTTCGTCATTTATCCAGCTGGATTGGGAGCCATCCTCGACCTCAGTTTCCATAAACAATTGGCCTTGACCCGGCAACCATTCAGGTGATCCATCCCCAGCCCAGTCCTGATTTCTGGATTGCGATTCCAAAGTTTCATATGCATGGCAGACTCATTGTAAATCGCCTCCTGATTCTGAATCACCTAAAGCAGGTTGGTCACCACAAATCCCTGATTGGGAAACACCGAATTGAATTCTGATTTGGCAAACAACACCTTTGATCGATCCCAATTCCTCGCACGATTGTTGCAAACATGAAACACCCAATTCCCCAAATCGAACCCTTTTTCATGATCGTGATATAAACCTTGGGGGATCCAGCGATTTCATTAACCGATTGATTGGGTTTATTTCCATCGAGAATTGTAGATTTGGAAAGGTTTGGACAGTTTCGGTTCGAAATGCTTCATGAAACGGAAAATGCTATGCTAAAGGGTAGGTAATCCGTGGTTCCACACCGGAGGAGTCATGCCGAAAATGGATAGTGCAAACCATCCCATACGAATGAGCTGGTTTCGGCTTTTTATTTTGACTCCTTTGGCCCGCTTGCGGTTCGTCTTCATCCTTTTTCTTATTGGAATTGCCTTGGCAAAATGGGACACCCTTTTGGCCCATTGGGAAAAATGGTCCTGGGTAAAGTCTGGGACCGAAGCAGTGGCGGCCGGATTTGAATACTATTGTCCCATGCACCCGACCTTTACCACCGAAAAAAAGGGTGATAAATGTCCGATATGTTTCATGGGATTGAGCAAACGAAAAAGCGGTGTGGGTGGCGGTGATGTCTTGCCTGCCGGGGTTATCAATCGGGTCCAACTGACGCCCTATCGGGTAATCCTTGCCGGGGTCAAAACCCTTCCGGTCTCCTTTGTTCCCCTTTTCAAGGAAATCGCCACCGTTGGGACGGTGGAATTTGATGAACGGGAACAGAAACATGTTGCGGCACGGGTAAAGGGACGGATTGAAAAGCTCCTGGTTAACCAGACCGGACAAATGGTCAACAAGGGAGATGAATTGGCCATTCTTTACAGCCCAGACTTGGTCATCACCGTCCAAAACTTGCTGGATGCAAGGCGCTCAAACAACCTGATTTTGGAAAAAAGTTCCAAAGAGCGATTGGAGTTATGGGGAGTGGGCAAGGAGGAGATCGACAACATCATCCGGACAGGATTGCCTGTAAAAACACTTACAATTCGCTCTCCCATCTCTGGTCATGTGTTGAAGAAATACCCCAAAGAGGGGCAATATGTCGATGAGGGAAGTCCCCTTTACGATGTGGTAAACCTGGAAAAGATTTGGATTCTTGCCCACATATACGAGGACGACCTGGGGTTCTTTCCTGTTCTTCATAAACATGTCGTGGGCAAAAACCCTTTGGAAATTGCATGGGGCGTGAGTGCCACATCCCGTGCCTATCCGGAGGAGAAATTCAAAGGAATCCTGACCTTTATCTATCCTCATGTCGACCAGGAAAACCGGACCCTTGCCGTCCGCTTTGAGATGGCTAACCCGGGCAATCGCCTGCGTCCAGGAATGGCCATGCAGGTTCGGCTGGATACCAATGGTTTGGCACTTTTGACATTCAAGGGGCCTGAAGGAAAAACCCTTTTTCCGTTTCAGGTAAAGGGGGGCAAGATTCTGGCGATTCCCGAGGACAGCGTCATTGATACCGGGTCCCAAAAGGTGGTCTACAAACAGGAAAGCCCAGGCGTATTTCAAGGAAATACTGTTGAACTGGGACCCCGGATGAAAATGCCCGATGGGCACTTTGCCTATCCCGTGTACGCAGGCCTCAAGGAAGGGGATGAGGTTGTTAGCCAAGGGGCTTTTTTAATTGACGCTGAGACCCGCCTTAACCCAAGTATTGGTTCCATTTACTTTGGTAGTACCGGGGCAAAAGAACCGGTTCGAAATGTCAGGCCAACCACCCCATCCGATGAAATTGCAACAATCGCCTCCCATTTGGCAAAGTTGTCCCCACTAGACAAAAGCATGGCCCAATCCCAAAAACTATGCGTGGTTCAGGAGAAATCCCAACTTGGTTCCATGGGTGTGCCCATCAAACTCCAACTGGAGGGACAAACCGTGTTTGTCTGCTGCGATAGTTGTGTGGAAACAGCGAAAGGCAATCCGTCCCAAGCCCTCAAACGATTGAAAGTCCTTAAATCGGCTCAATCCAATGGTAAGCCTGGGGAAGGACCTTCTCCATGATCGAGCGCTGGATTGAGTTTTCCATCCGCAATCGGTTTTTGGTAGTGGTTGCATCCCTGGTCCTTTCCGGATGGGGCATTGTTTGCGTAATCCATACTCCCATCGATGCCATTCCTGATCTGGGTGAAAACCAGGTAATCGTCTTTGCCGATTGGCCCGGTAGAAGTTCCCGGGAAATAGAAGACCAGGTTACCTATCCCATTTCCCGGAAACTGCAGGGGCTTGCAGGTGTTCGGACCATTCGTTCGTCCTCCGAGTTCAATTTTTCGATGATCACAGTGATCTTCGAGGACCAAGTCAATTTTTACTTTGCCAGGCAACGGGTATTGGAAAAATTGGCCGAGTCGGGGGATAAATTGCCCCAAGGAGTGGTCCCCTACCTGGCTCCCGATGCAACCTCCCTTGGCCAGATTTTTTGGTACACGGTAGAACCCGAACCCAATGCTCCTGTTGATATTTCCCGTCTCTGGGCTTTGAACAAATACCTCATTGCACCCCACTTGAATGCCACTTCCGGAGTGGCGGAAGTGGCCAGTGTCGGAGGAATGCCCATGGAATATCAGGTGGATATTCAAACGGAAAGGTTAAGGGCCTATGGAGTGACTTTGGGGGAACTCTATGAGGGCATTTCCAAAAGCAATATGCCCGCAGGCGGAGGCGTCATTCAAAAAAACAATGCAGAATACATCGTCCGTGGTATCGGCTGGATCAAAGGGAAGGAAAACATTGAAAACACGGTTATCCGCGAAGTCGATGGTATCCCGATTTATGTGAAAAATCTTGCAACAGTCCAGTTGGGAACCCGCTTTCGCAGAGGGGTTTTCGAAAAAAACGGATCCGAGGTGGTTGGCGGTGTGGTCCTTATGCGCCATGGCGAAAACCCCATGGCTGTTACCGATCGGGTCAAGGAGAGGATTCGCGAACTGACGCCTAGTCTGCCACTCGGCGTACGCATTGTTCCCGCTTATGACCGTACCAGACTCATTCAGGGAGCCATCCACACCTTGGCGGAGGTGATGGGACATGAAATGGTCATAGCCGGCTTTGCAATCCTTTTGATTCTTGGCCACATTCGCAGTGTTTTCATCATCTGCGTTACCTTGCCTTTGTCCGTGCTTTTTTCCTTCACCATGATGTGGGTACTTAGGATATTGGGAATTGTCGACATCCAGGCCAACATCATGTCCCTGGCCGGGATCACCATTTCCATTGGAATCCTGGTTGACCAAGCCATTGTCATGGTGGAAAACGCCACCCATCACCTGAAGGCAAAGTTCGGGGACAAGCCCATCCAGGGGGACATCGTCTCGGTAGTATTGCCAGCATGCATTATGGTGGGGCGGCCTGTTTTCTTTTCTGTATTAATCATGCTCCTTTCCTTTATTCCGGTTTTTCTACTCTCCGGTCGCGAGGGAAAACTATTCCATCCCCTTGCGTTTACGAAAAGTTTTGCCCTTATTGGGACCGCATTATTGTCCGTAACCCTTGTGCCTGCCTTGATCCCCATTTTCCTCAAAGGGCGTTTGAAATCCGAGCAGGAAAACTGGATTGTACGCAGTTTCATCGGGATTTACCGCCCGTTCCTTTCATGGTTCCTTCCCAGACGCAATCTTGTTATGTGGTTATTCGCCGTATTATTGTTGCTTGCCGCGGGGCTCTTTCCCCTTCAGGCGATCCTCGGCATGGGAGCCTCGGAATCGGCCTGGCGTTTCCTGTTTCTTTCCGTCTTTGCCCTGGTGACCACCATCACCGTCCTGTCCACCCATGGGTGGTTGAATCAGTTTCTCTCTCTTTCGACCCTAATTTTGGTGGCTTTGTGGTCGTACGGTTTTCCCAAAATTGGGGTCTCCTTCATGCCCGCCCTCGACGAGGGAACCACTTTGGATATGCCGGTTACCGTTCCTAGGGTTAGTGTCACCCAAGCCATTGATGACCTCAAAGCCAGGGATGCCCTGATCAGGGGATTTCCTGAGGTGGAAAGCGTCGTTGGCAAGGCGGGGCGGGCGGACACCCCCACCGACCCCGCACCCCTTGACATGGTGGAGACCTTTATCAACTTTCGCCCCAAAGAATTTTGGCCTCGCAGGGTGCTTGCCTATGCCGACGCCCTTAAACAAACCACCATCACCATGCAAGAATTGGAAAGGGTCGGTTTGATTTCCCCAGGGTGGGATGCGGAAGAACGCTCTTCCCTTTTGAACGAGGCAGCCCAAAAAGCTCTCGAACGCCACGATGAAGTGCTGAGAGAATTTGCCTCACTTCGGTTTGTTGAGGCGGAGAGGGACCTTGCCCAAAGGATGAGTGCGGAATTGGTTCAACGCATTGTAAATCATTGCGCAAATGGGTCCCAATGGCTTGGACCGGATAAAAACCCATCACCGGACCTCCTATCCGAAATGAAGGCACGATTGCTTCCAGGCATTGGAGTGGCCATGGCGACCCACCTTTCTCCGGGTGAATTGGAGAAACAGGCCCGCCTTTTGGCGGACGCCTTGGCAGAAAAAAAATGGATAACGGATACACCCTTAGCCTTGCAGGTAACCCCAAACCTGTTGGAAAAGATCAGAGAAAGGATTACGGGAAAGCCGATCGTCCTGGCCGACAGGATGGTTGCCAGTTTAACCACCATCCGGGATCAATTTTGGCAGGAGGCCGTTCGCAACCTTGACCAAGAACTTTTTTATCTGGGAACCGGGACCTTTGTTTGGCAGGTTATCGAGGAATTGCTGGGTGGTTCGAGAGACCTTGGCAGGCAACCGGCAGGAGTTTTGGGACAGGAAATAACCGACTTTCTGGATGGAACGCTTGCAGAAAGGTTGGGCAAAAGAGATGCAGAAAGGATTCCTTCACGCTTTGGCGACCTGCGCTCCAGCCTTGAAACCGATTTTCAAAAATGGGTGATCCTTTGGAAAAGGCAAGGGGGGCCAAAAGGAGACCTGGTCGATGATGAAATGGGGAGGGTTTTGCAAATCCCGGGCTGGAGCAATATCTTCACCCAACCCATCATTAACCGGATTGAAATGCTTTCCACTGGTGTCAGGACGGATGTGGGTATCAAAGTGTTTGGCCCAGACCTTGCCACCATTGACCGCATTTGCAAGGAAGTGGAAAAAGCGGTAAAGCCTGTTCCGGGGGCAAGGGATGTGGTGGCCGCACCAATCATGGGAAAAGGGTATCTGGAAATTGAAATCGATAGGGAAAGGGCGGCCCGGTTTGGAGTCACCATCGAGGATGCCCAACTGGCCATTGAGGCCGCCATTGGTGGGCGGGAGGTCACCCAAACCGTCGAAAAACGGGAGCGGTTTCCGGTGCGCATACGCTATTCCCGTGTGGAAAGGGAGGATGAGGATGTTGTCCGGAGGCTCCTTGTTACTGGTTCCCAAGCCATCAATATGGAAAAGGATGCGGACACAGACAATAGGGTTGTCCCAAACGAAAAAAACCATCGAACCGGGTCGATTCATTTATCCGGGGGTAGAAAACTGGTCCCCCTGACCGCATTTGCAGAAATCAGGTTGACCGAGGGCCCGGCCATGATCAAAAGTGAAAATGGCCAAATGATGAATGCGGTAACACTCAATGTTCGTGGAAGGGATATGGTTGGGTTTATTGAAGAGGCCAGGAGGATTGTAGAACACAAAGTCACCCTTCCGGAAGGGGTCCACCTCGAATGGAGCGGCGAATTTGAACATCAGGTACGAGCGGCAAGGACACTTTTGGTCGCCTTTCCAGTCGTTATATTAGTGATCTTTATTCTCCTTTATTTAACCTACAAGGATCTGATGGATTCCATGTTGATCATGCTGGCATTGCCTGAAGCTTTGGCTGGCGGGGCTTTCTTCCTCTATTTTTTCCCGAAAATCCAGCATGGTTGGGACACCCCCCCCCATGACTTTAGTGTTGCCGTTTGGGTTGGGTTCATCGCCTGCTTTGGCATGGCGGCGGAGACGGGAATCATCATGATGGTTTACCTCCGCGAAGCAATCGACAAACGGGGTGGGCTCGAAAAAATCAAGTCCCTCGGGGAACTGAGGGAGGCCATCCTGGAGGGAGCCGTCCACAGATTGAGGCCAAAATTATTGACCGAGGGTGTGGCCATCCTGGCCATTTTCCCCATGGTGTTCGCCCAAGGGGTCGGGGCAGAGGTGCTTGCCCCTATGGCCCTTCCGGTGCTTGGTGGCTTGTTGATCTCGGATGAAGTGGTTGACCTTTTTTTGCCGGTTCGGTTTTACTGGGTCCGCCGGGCAAGGTGGTTAAAGCTTCATCCCGAAAAAGCACAAGGTTAATCCTTTAATGAAGGGCGGATACCTCTCCCCCTCCTGGATCCTCGTTCTTTGCGCCTAGGGGTGGGGATTGCTTGAAACTGAATCCATCCTTGTCCCACCGGTTGCCCGGTCAAGGGCAGCCTTTCGACGGAAGGCCTCGGCCTGGGCCTGATAATAGCGATCCTGGGTCATGGCCTGCTCCTTTTGAGCAGCAACCAAGGTCAAAAAAGGCACTTTACCTGTGATGTAGGAATCCTGGGCTTCACGGGCGTTGGCCTGTGTCGCTTTCAGAGTGGTATTCTGGAACAGTTCCAGGATCTGGCTGCTTTCCCGGACTTGTTCCAGGGATTCCTGGACTTGAAAATGGATTTGGTCCACCAATTGGTCGTATTCCGCCTTGTGCTGTGCCAACCTCGATTGGGCCTCCTTAAGGGCCGCATACCTACGCGCCAAGCGGGCTGGTATATTCAACCGAACCCCCAATTGAAACTGCATTTGTTTGTCCATCCCCTGCCAAAAACTGTCATAGGAAGCCATCGCTTCGTAGTCCGGGGAAAACTCCCTTTTTGCCAATTGAACTGCGGACTCATCGGCCCGGACGATTTCGGCCAAACTGAGGAGGTCAGGACGATTGGCCCGAGCCTCCTGGCGCAATTCTTCCCCATTTCGTTTTTCCGGTTGTAAGGAAATATCTTTTACAGAGGGGGGAATCGGTAAATCGGGTTCCAAATGCATCAGGGTATTGATCCGGGCCTTGGCAACATTTTGCATCCGCAAAAGAGTGATCGCTTTTTCTTTTTGCAGGCCTAGCTCCACATCCGCCTGAAGAATATCCTGCTGGGGAGTTTGTCCATTGCGGTAGCGAGTCTCCGCGTTTTGGCGAAATTCCACCAGGATTTTCCGGGTATTCTCGCTTACCTCAAGGGCCCTTTGCACAAAATAGAGATCGTAAAAAGCATTGGAGGCGTTTTCCTCCAGGAGCAGGCGCAAACTTCCCAAATCGTTTTCGGATGCCTTTGCCTGGGCTTGGGCCATTTCCCCCCGTAGTTGGCGTTTGCCCCGGCCGGGCACCTTTTGCGATAATTCCAATCGCATGGCAAAATCCACCTGATTGGACCCAATCGTACCAGGGGCGAACCACCCCCCCACGCTTGGGTCCTCAAGGGTAATGGCCTGAGGAAATTTGGCTTGGGCTGCCTGAAGGGCTTTACCCATTGCCACCAACGATTGGTTGCGTTGGAGCACTTCGGTCACGACATCGGTTGCCTGAATGCTCACCAGATTTGCAAAGGGCACTGTTCCCTGGGGAATGATCTCATTTGCCACCGGAGGCAATTCCCCTGTTGGGTTGGGAGGGGCTACCAGGACCTTTGGGGTTTCTCCTTGATCATCGGAATGGTTGGTTGGCAAGGAGTGAATCGAATGATTGGGGTGGTTGGTAAAGGGAATTGAAACACACCCGGTCAAACCCCAAACAGGGGTAATCCAAAGCCCCAAAAGGAGTGGCTTGCCTCGTTTCATCCTATTTCCCCGAAAGCTTCCCCTATTTCAGGAAAGAAGGGCCCGCCCTAATGGGATGGAATCGACAGGAAGAATGGGGGATCTTTACGGATAAAACCGATTTTCTGGATTATTTCGAATTGTTTCTGATTAAAGCGATATTAACTTTGGCCCAATCCCTGTTTCGACCTGATGCGGCCGAATCGAAAACAACCGTTTTCAGAAAAATCGAACAACAACCCCGGTGCTGTTGTCGGGAGATCCCTGTTTGATGGCGAGGGTGGTCAATTCCTTTGAAAGGGTTTGAGGATCGAGGCCTTTTTTCAGAAACCTGAGAACTTGGTCCTGTCGAATATGGTCCATCAAACCATCACTTCCCAAGAGAATGGTATCCCCGGGCAAAGGCTTGAATTCCCGAACATCGGAATAGAGATTCCTTGGACTTGCAAGGTCGGGAGATCCCAGGTATCGAACCAGCCTGTGTTTCAAGGGGGAAGTGGCTGCCTCCCGGACTGTCATGGCCCTTTGCCTCACCATTTCCGCCGCCATAGTGTGGGTTTGGGATAACACTTGGACTTTTCCTTTGCGAAAAAGCCAAGCTTCACTGTCCCCCAGGTTTGAAATCCACCATTTATCGTTGATTTCTGCCAAAAGGACGATGGTAGTGCCCATTTTGCGGTGGCCAACCTCATTACCTTCCCCAAGGATTGCCCTGTTTGCGTCCACCAGCCCTTGGGCAAGGACCTCCTGACCCGAGGTGTTGGGAGAAATGTTTTGAAGGCAAAGGTGCAGTTGCCGAATGGCCAAAAGACTTGCCACTTCTCCGGCCTCGTGGCCTCCCATGCCATCGGCAACAGCAAATAACGACACCGCCGGATCAATGATAAATCGATCCTCGTTGTTCGAACGAAGTCCCTGTTGGGAATCAGCCCCGGCCAGGTAGCGGAGAGGTGCCACGCCTTGGTCCCATGGAGATTAGGATGTATCCAACCTTGGGAATAGGTTAGGGGCCAAGGACAGGATGTCCCTGAAAAGGTTCCATTTGGGTTCTTTTGATGGGAAAAAAAATCGTCTCCAACGATCTTATCGACTGGGGTGTTGACAAATTGGTGGGGAATCCCGGTTCACCAACAAAAAAACGGTTGAATTGGGACTCTTTACACAGCAAGATAGACGAGAATGGAAAATTCTTTCTCAATTGCTGGCCATTTCAGGTCGGCAAACAAGAGGGCAGGCCTATGTCTGCAAGCGTTCCGGGTGTTTGGGGTATTGACTTGGGTCAGGCGGGCTTAAAGGCCCTCCGCCTCCAAAGGGAAGGCGATACCGTTGTTGCCACGGCGTTCGATTTGGTGGAGCACGCCAAACTTTTGAACCAGCCCGATGCGGATAGGGAAGCACTTATCCGTGAGGCGTTGGAAAAATTTCTTTCGAGAAACTCCCTCAAGGGGGACCTGGTTTGTATTTCCGTGCCAGGCCAATCGGGCCTGTTTCGAACGGTCAAGCTGCCCCCGGTTGCTGAAAACAAGATACCTGACATTGTCAAATTCGAAGCCAAACAACAAATTCCGTTTTCCCTCGAAGAGGTCGTTTGGGATTTCCAGAAGATCGGTGCGGGCATGCTGATCGACGGGATGGCGATCGATACCGAAATCGGCCTTTTTGCCATGAAACGGGACATTATTTTTCGGGAATTAGGCTATTTCAAGGATGTTGGGGTCGAGGTTCATCAGGTTCAGATGAACTTCATGGCCCTATGCAACTTTTCCGTGTTTGATCAACTTGGTTTGGTGCCTCCCAAAGCGGGTGAAGAAGGGGACCTTCCCTCCGGGAAATGCGTTGCGGTTCTGGAAATTGGTTCAGAACTGACCAATCTGGTAATAAGTGATGGCAACAAGATCATCCTCCAGCGAACCATCAATGTAGCAGGTAACAATTTTACCAAGGCCCTGTCCAAAGACCTGAAATTAACATTTGCCAAGGCGGAACATCTCAAGCGTAATGCCACCAAGGCTCTCCCCAAGGAGGGACCTGACCTTAAAGCGATCCTTACCGCATTAAGGCCGGTTTTCAACGACCTACAAAACGAAATCCAAAGATCGTTGACCTATTTCCAAAACGCTCACCGTAATGCCGAAATCACCCGTATCATTGGCCTTGGCAACGCCTTTCACCTTCCGGGTTTGCAGCGATTTCTCCAGGAAAAACTCCAACTCGAAATCCAAATCCCCAAATCCTTCCCCAAGCTGGGTGGGTCCGTCATTGGCGATGCCGCCTTCAAGGATAACATCCTGACTTTTGCCGTGGCTTATGGTTTGGCAATTCAAGGGCTCAAGTTGGCCAAAATCCAAACGAACCTGTTGCCTCCCGAAATCCGGATGGAAAGACTCATTCGTGCGAAGAAACCATGGGCCGCACTTACGGCCGCGAGTTTGCTCCTGGGCATTTCCACCTGCGGCTTCAACTCCTATATGCAAGCCAAACCCTACATCGATGGGGATGTTATCAAACAGGTCAAAGACTCCAAATCGGTCAAGGATTTGGTGGACGGTGGAAAACGGAACTTTGATGCCCTGCTGGAAAAAACAAGTCAGGAAAAAGTCGCGGTCGAAACCATTGTTGCCGGACAGCAGGAAAGAGCCAATTGGTTGGAAATGATGGCGTTTCTACAGGATGCCATTCCCCGGCCTGACGGCTCAAACATATTTGCCGAGAAGGCAAAGCCCTACTTTATGGGAGATTTGGACCCCACCACTAAAAAATATGTGGGCATTCCCGACGAATTCCGCAAACGCCGAACCCTTACCGGGAAACGGGCCTATGAACTCTATGCGTCAAAACTTTCTGCGGGGGTGGAACAGGGCGAGATCGACTCGACTGCCTCTTCGGGTATTGATGATATGGTTCAGGTCAGCGTGACTTCGGTGGATTGCCGGTTTTTTGACAACCTGAACACCGGGTTTTGGACCACCGCAAAAAAGAAGATTGTAGACTCCAACCTGGGGAAAACCGTGGTCCGTCCCCTGAATTGCTGGACGACCGCTCCGGATGGCAAAGGTTGGGTGGTCGAACTTAGAGGGTACACTTTCCATTGGAACAGTTCCAAATTTTTGACGGAAGCAGTCCTTGAGAATATGGTTTCCGTTGGCATGCGAAAGGCAGCATCCCAGGCGGCATCGCTTAATCCTCCTCCGGGGGGAGAGGCTCCCTTGGGTGAGGGGGCCGGGGCCGGACCGCCAGATATGGGACCCGTAATCAACCGCATTAGCCATCTAACCCTTTTCCGCTATTATCGCCATGCCAACATGAACCGGAACGGGTTCTTCCTTTTGGACAATTCCTATTTGGGAGATTTGGCCAAAGGTAGCGGCGGAGGGGCAAGCAAAGGCGGAATGGGAGGCATGGGCGGAATGCCTATGCCAGGTGCCGAAGGGGGTTCTGGTCTGAGTGGCGGAGCCGGTGTCGGCGCTGGATCCGAACGGTCCAGTTGGGTCAGTCTTTTAGGGGCTCGAGGTTCGGGTGCCGGCATGGGCGGCCCCAAAGCGGAGGGGGGCCCAGGTATGGCGGGGCCAGGGGGGATGAGTCGGGGCGGAATGATGTCGCCCGGCGGCGACGGGGGATCCTCTGCTCCCGCTGCTCCTGCAGGTGGTGCTGAACCCGGTGCCGGGGCCGAGGAAGAGGGCTCTGGCGACGGGGGAGATTCCACCGGGGAAATCATTCAAAAGGGTGCTCGGAAACGAACAGAATTTGTGATCTTTTTTGTGTGGAAGGAACCCACCCCATCGGATGCCCTTCGAGGCAGCATGGCAGGACCCGCTGCTGATGGTACAGCCCCGGCCCCAGATGCCCCGGCCGAGGGTGCGGTGGAGGGTGCCGCTTCGGGACCGAGCCTTTTTAGCAAAAAAGGGAGCCCGGCGGAACCTAGAACCGTGGAAAAAGCCAAAGCCCGCAAAGAGCGCCCCATTGGCTTACCCACCGGATCACCCCCTGCCCCGGAAATCAAAGTTTTAGCCACCCCCAAACCAAAAACTACCGATAGCGAAAACCCCATGGGTCAAGGGGAACCTGAGACAAAGGCCGGGAATAACCCCGCTCCTAATTCGCCCCTTCCGGCGGTGGGGCCAAAGCCTGCTCCACCGGGGCCTGCCCCTTCCACCCCGGGAACCGCACCTGGAGCAACTGCTCCACCGGATACCGGAAAACCGAACGATTCCAAACAACCAGAAAACCCCAAAAACAAGTAATCGGAGGCGATCATGGCTATTAAGTTTGACAAAGAAGCCCTCCTCAAACACTATTTTTGGGTGGTTTCCTCGGTGTTTTTAATCCTCGTTCTCGTCCTTGCGGTCCTAGAGTTCCTGAATGAACCGGGATTGAAGGAAAAGGCCGAATATGAGGGTGCCCTCAAGTCGGTCAAATCCTTGACCTCGGGTTTTAAAAATGCCGATTTCCTACCGAAATGGGATGAAAGGCTAAAGGAGTACGAAAAGGACAAAAACGGGGCATGGGAAAAAGCATGGGCCCCCCAAAGCACCATCTACGATTGGCCGGATGCCCTTCGGGAACGAGAGTCCTTTCTCAAGGCCGGTCAGCCGGTGTTTCCTACCTATCCCAACTACAATCTCTACGATGCTTCCGTTCCCAATATCATCTACCCGTCGATGGTATTCAACGATGATGAACGCCGTACCTTTAAAGACGCATGGTATGCGGAGGGATTTGATCGTGCCTGGGTGTTCATGTCCAGTGCCTGGAAAAACCCTGAAATCATTTCCTATTCGAAAAAGTCCCAGGAAGGGAAAGCGGATGAAAATGCCCCGAAAGGGGACGAAAAGGGTACTTTTATTACCTACGCCCGTTTCAGGCAGGATGGGGAGGGAGATGTCCTCCAGGCGAACCTGCCTTTCAAGCTGGCAGTTTCTTCCGCACCGACAGCGGGGGTGGGAGGAGCGGATGCAATGGGTGGCGGAGCCATGATTCCAGGAGGAATGGGTGGTAGTTCACCTGGCCCCGGCGGAGGGCCGAAAGGGGGCGGAGGTATGGCTATGCCCGGTGCTGGTCCTGGTGCCACAACCACCCCTACACCCTCGGACCCTGCGGCCTTGGCCAAGGCGTCATTTTTGGCTACCATGAGGCAGTTTACCGCATGGCAGGTTACTCCCACCAAAGAAGAAATCTGGCTCTTGCAGGAGGAGTATTGGATCCGTCGCGAAATGATTACTCTCCTTCGGGAATCGGTTGCCAGTATTGCAACCTTTCACAAATCCGACAGCACGGATGTAGCTCCCGCGGGGGCGGATGGCCGGATTAAATTAACCAATGCCTTTTGGGAATTGGACCTGATTCTTGAAAACGGTGGCCGACAAATCAGCAAGCGAAGTCGGATAAAAAACATCCACCTTCAACAAAGGCCCCAACCCTTGGCCGATCCCCGTACCGGGATCCAGGTGGAATTTGTTTTTTACCAAAATGGCTTTCGACGAACGGCTCAGGTAAAACTGGACGGGGAGGTGATTCCCTATGGCAAAAGTGCACCTTTTGCCAAGGATTTTGATGCCGGGGCCATTGATTTCAAAAAACCCTTTGATTTGGTCCAGGTATTTACTCCGGGAACCAGCCCGATCCGTATGGTGGAGGGTTTGGAACTTCCCTTCAATTCGCACCGAACCATGACTTCGAAATTGCTTGCCCGAAAAACGCTGAAAAAAGAGGGTGCCAGCAAAAGCGCTGACCCCACCGGCGCCCCGGGCGGAATGGCCATGGGGGGGGATACGGCAGGTGGTTCGGGTGGCCCGGGGGCTATGATGGGTGGCAGGGGCAAGGATGGTCCAGGGGGGGGCAAAACAGGCGATTTGACTCCTTTTAACAAGTTGGACCGATCGCGGTACATTATTTCTACCGATACCTGTCGCCATTTGCCTTTTGCCATGAAACTAACCCTGGACCAGTCAACCTTACCCACGGTGATTACGGCCTTGAGCAATTCCAAGCTCCGTGTTCAAGTCACTCAGGTCCAATACCAATACATTCCTTTCGGTGCCAGTCAATCCATTGGCGGAGGGATGGCCATGCCTGGAGCAATGGGTGGTGGTATGGCCATGCCAGGAATGCCCGGGATGCCCGGGATGCCCGGGGGAATGGGCGGCGGAATGGCCATGCCAGGAATGCCTGGAATGCCCGGCGGTGCGGGTGGGGGAATGGCCATGCCCGGAATGGCCGGTATGCCTGGCGGAATTAGAGGTGGAATGGCTATGCCAGGAATGCCTGGAATGCCTGGCGGTGCGGGCGGTGGAATGGCCATGCCAGGCGGTGCACAAGGCGGTTCTGCGGCCATGCGGCCGGGGGGTAAAAGTGGGGACGATGCCGACACTGGTGGCGGCGGTGGCCCTGCGGGAGCAAGCGTCCCAAATGCCAATTTCAATCCCTCTGCCTTGGCAGATGGCAATCTCATTGATGTTGCCCTTTACGGAATCGCGGTTCTTTATGAACGCTTCCCGGAAGACCCCAACAAACTGGCAGCAAATGCCCAAGCCCCTGCCACCCCTAACACTCCCTAATCGGTTTCGGAATTCAAGGACCTTACGAGGTAGCCAACCATGAAATTACCCGACTTCAAAAACATCAATTGGACTTTGTTCGCCCTTGAAAAAGGACATTTCCTTGTGGCAGGGACGGGTGCCGTTGTCGGCGGCCTCCTCCTTTTTTACAGCTTGGGATCAGGCATTACCGCCCCTTCCCCTTCGGGTAATGAAGAACAGCTCAAAAAAGAGAACACACGGGTGAAAAACTCTTTTGCCGCAGCAAAACCGGATCCGACCAATTCGGGACCAACAGGAGATTATCCCTCACTTACCAAATATGTTGGCATCGATCCTGTGGCTGACGATGCCGTCAAACCTATTGACGCTTTGGCCTATATGGCTGGGGAACCGTTGCTTATCCCCGAGGATCCGGCAGAAATCAAACGACGGATGCCCAAAGTGCTGCAACCAATCGAAGTCAAAGTTGATTTTGCCCGGGTCCCCCTCAGAGCAGCCACCTTCAATGAAGATTTTACCAAGGTCTATACTCTCGGTGGCAAACAAGGGCCCGGAGCAATAGGCGCCGGTCCAGGGGGCCCAGGTGGTCCCGCGGGCGGGCGCGGTGGTATGGCCGCCGGTGGCATGGGTGGAATGGGAATGGGCGGAATGGGGGGAATGGGCATGGGTGGCGGGATGGCAGGCGGCATGGGTGGCAGAGCGGGCGGAATGGGAATGGGCGGTGGCATGGTTGCCAACTATTCCCCAACCATTAGCCGAGTGCTCAAGGAAAAATACGAATCTGACCCTCGCCCGCCTGTACCGCTTGCTCCTGTAAATGTGGACGATTTGGGAAAAAGCGGTGGGAAACCTGCCGACCAGGCGGTCCCCTTGCGGATGGCCGTCATTGCCGCTTCTTTTCCTTACAAAAAACAGCTCCAGGAGTTTCGCCAAAAACTCAAACTGCCCAATATACAAACGGTCCTTTCCGAACCTTCCTTTCATGTGGACCCACGAACCAAATTCCCCTTGCCTTCTTTTCGTTTCCTCAAAGTGGATTTGCAAAGGCGCACACAACTACCGAATGATTCTTTTTCACCATGGGAAGAAATCAAGCTCGAAGAGTCTTTTCGAAATTATGTCAATTTGGCCCTTGGCCGGGCCGAGGTGGAAGATGAGCTGATGGGTTTGGTTTCGTTTCCTGGTTTGGTTATGCCAAAACTCCTTACTTTTTACTCCCAGGCAGATACTCAAGACGGATTGGCAAATAATCCGCCTTCTGGGCGGCCCGGAACCGCTCAACCGGGTGGCGTTGCCCCAGTTAAACCCAAAGGTCAGGACATGGCCAATCAACCCAAACTTTACCCTGAACCGGAAAAAGGCTTACCCAAACTCGCCGCAATGCTTAAAGAAGTTCAGGATAAAAAGATGCAGGCGGCGATTTCCCAAACCAAACCCAAATTTTCGACCTCAAATTCCTTCGACATTTTTTCAGGGGGAACGACCCCACCTCCCGTAAGCGGACTCCAAGGGGGGGGAATGATGGGTGCCGGAATGATGGGGGGGTCCCCAACCAGTATGCCCGGTGGTGGAATGTTGGGGGGTGCACCCGGGGGAATGCTGGGGGGTGCCCTAGGTGGTGCGCCCGGGGGTATGCTGGGTGGAGCCCTTGGCGGAGTGGCAGGAGGGCAGGATGGCAATGTCGGTGGTTCGGGTGGCATGCCCTTTAATCCTTCCGGTCAACCTGTTTCCACGGCCCTCACCCAAGCGGACCTTTATGCGGCCGACCTGGCTTTGGTTCGGGTTTACGACCCAACCGTCAAACCTGGGGAAACCTACCAATACAGGCTTAAAGTGGTGATGTTAAACCCCAATTATCGTCGGCAGGATGTTGCTTCCACCGGGTTTTCCAAGGAAGCTGAAATCATTTCCGAGGAATGGTTTGAAATCCCTGGTTCCTATTCCACTCCCTCGGACCTGAACTGTTTTGTAACCGAAGCAAAAACCTCATCGGACCAAACCCGGGTAAACTTGGAGGTCTACAAATGGACTACTGCAGTAAAACGGGGCAATGTACCAATCAACCTTGGAGATTGGCTCAAAACGGTTCTTAATGTTGGCAAAGGCGAGTTTGTTGGCCGAACCTCACGCATTGAACTCGTTCCCTATTGGCGTGCCGATGTCGATGGATACTCCTTTGTGCCCATTACAATTCCCCCTCAGCCCAACGCCAAACGCGGTATCGATGTGGAATTCAAGCCCGATATTGGGGATAAGGGCGATTTCTTCCTGGTGGATTTTGAAGGTCCCAACTATCGCTACGACAAGCTGACCCTAAAGGAGGGTGATGTTGTTGGTCGAACCGGGATAACCGAAAACGATCGCTCGGTGGAAATTTTCCTGATGGGTTCCAACGGGAAACTTTTAATGCGAAGTAGCATCAACGATGAGGGTGACCCTGACCGGAAGCGCATGGAGGGCTTGGTGGAAAGCCACCGGACAGCCGCCAGGGACTCCATCAAATCCGGGAAAGGTAGTGGCACCCCCGCAGGGGGTGCCAGTGGTGGTGATGGAGCTGGAACAGGCAGTTAATTCCAAAATTGTCCCAGGTTATTTTCCTTTCCCGTGCCGGGTTCTGGGCACGGGATTTTTTTTGACCCACCCCTTCTTTCAACGGAGGGATCATTCCGGTTGTAATGGCCAGGGTGGGAGATTTGGGCCAATTCCCTTTTTATTTGTTTTTTTCCTTAAAGGTTTGACCGTACCATGGATAACCGGCCAAGGATGGATTCGGCCGTTTTTATGGTATTGCCAGGGAAGGTGGGCGCCTTGTTTGGTGTTCCCTTATGGTCAAGAATCAAGAAGAAAACGCTTTCAATCCTTTTGGAAAAAAGAGGATCGTTTCCTGGCATAAACCCGCCTTTGGCGGTTTAATGCTGGTTGCCTGTTTTGCCGGAGGGTTTGTCGCCAACGGAATCCAACAGGTTCCCTCCCTTTTTGCCGATGTGCCCGCCGAAAACAGTCTGCTTCGCCTGGGAGAGCGATTTGAAAGTGTTTCGCGAAGAGTATCGCCCTCGGTTGTTTCGGTGGAAGCCTCGAAACCAACCAATGCGAATCGAAGGGGAACCCTGGAGGAGTCCGGGTCCGGGGTTATCATTCGGATTCCCGGGCAAACCGGCCTATTTGCCCTTACCAACAACCATGTCGTGGCGGAAGTTACTGCGGAACAAATCACCATAAACCTTTCCGATGGCCGCATTATCCGCCCCAGCCGGGTCTGGACCGACCCAGAATCCGATATTGCCCTTTTGAAACTCGAGGGTGACGAACGGATGCTGATCCCTGCCACCTTGGGGGACAGTGATGCCGTCCGGGTTGGACAATGGGTCCTGGCATTTGGCAGTCCTTTCGGCCTCAATCAATCGGTTACCCATGGTATCATTTCTGCCAAGGAGCGTGGCCAGGTCAGTTTGGGAAGCACGATCCGGATCAAGGAGTTTTTGCAGACCGACGCTGCCATCAATCCGGGATCCTCCGGGGGACCACTCCTCAATTTGGAGGGCGAGGTAATTGGGATCAATACCGCCATCGCTTCCACCTCAGGCAACAACACGGGTGTCAGTTTTAGCATTCCAATCAATCTGGTAAGGAAAGTAACCAATGAATTGCTCACCCGCGGTTCTGTGGCGAGAGGTTATTTGGGTTTTCAGGTGGCCACAACTTTTGAAGCAAGCGAAGCTCTCAAATTGGGTTTGGATCGGGTAAAAGGAGCTTTGGTGGAATCGGTTTTCCCGGAAACTCCTGCCGCAGGGGCAGGACTGATTGCGGGGGATGTTCTCCTTCGCATTGACGGTAGTTCGATTAAAAACGAAAACCACTGCATTAACCTGATTGCCAACCTTCGGCCCGGGCAAAAAGTCCGGCTGGAAGTTTGGCGAAATAAACAAGCCTATGCGGTAGAGGCAACGGTCGGCGATTGGACCCAGGCATCCTCCCGGCTCAAAAGGACCCAAGGTTAGGTGAAACGGTCGCTGACGCCTAACATTGGACATGCTGAAAGCCAATAAGACTTCCAGGCTTGGCAGGGAAACCAACCGATGGTAGCCTTCTGATTATTCCCATCAAAAAACAGGTAATCCATCGGAATCGAAGGGGATGGAAAGAAAACAACCTCCGGTGATTGACGGAGGTTGTTGGCGTTTTCGACCGATTTATTTTTCGATCGGTTTATTTTCCTGCCGGGAAAGCCCGGGGCACTCCAGGTCGTGGCATCGACGGCGGCGTTGGCAAGGTAGTTCCCGTTTGGTGGAGGGCCGTTTCTGCCTCGGCACGAATGCGGGCATCGCCATCTTCCTTGAGGGTTCGTAGTGCTCCAAGGATTTGGGGATTGTGCCCCAACTTTAATGCCAGGGTACGGATGGCGCAAAGACGGACAGTTACCGCCGGATCCCTGAACGCTGCTGTCAACAAAGCGGATGCGGCTTCGTTTTGTTGACGAAGGTCGGTTTCCGCGATTGTTTCTATGGCCAACTCGCGTTCCGAGGGGAGCAAGGATTCGCGCAGTTGGCGAATCGGTAGATCAAGATTGACACGGGTGGATGTTGCTGCTGTCGTTACCAAAGAAGCGGAGGCCAACGGTGCCGACAAGGATGGAATGGAAACCACCTGGGGAGTTTCGGTGAAGGCGTTGGACACCCCATCATCATCAACCTTGGTTTTTTTCTTTCCCAAGTTCAGGGCAGCCGGGGCATTCCCAGGGAGGGATTGTAACGGAGTGGCTTGGTGGGGCATTCCCAATGGGTTGACGGGAAGATAGGGATTCATGCCGGGTAAAGGCAGGTTCACTTGGGCAACCGGAACAGGGCCGGGAACCGAGGGGGGGCTGAAGGCATTTTGCTTTACGGGCAAAGCTCCAAAGTCCGCAGGGATCGGTCTGGTAGTGCTGGTTGCTGTGAAAGCATTCGCTGCACCTGGCGAGACTCCCCGATCGGGAGAAGCCACAAAGGGATTGGATTCTGGCCCGGGGAGGTTTGGTGCATAGGGAGGCTTGGGAAGATCCTGAAAGGTCGGTGGGTTGGCTGGTTGGCCTCCCAACATGATGGGGAATCCTTCTCCTACTCCAAATTGACCTGCTATTCCCGCCGCTTCCATACTTCGACCGCCAGGTTGGCGTTCGCGGGTCGACCTCCGGTCTTTATTTGTGCCTTCCGCAGCATGGTTTGTGCTGGAATCGCCAAGTCCCAAGTTCTTGCGAAGTTTGTCCAACAAGGATGTCCCAGCTTCGGCTTTTTCATGGGTAGGTTTTTGGAATTCCATAGGGCTTTTCAGCGGGTCCGCTTCGGCAACACGGGAATGGGGAAGGCCTGTGGCATCAGCCTTGGCACCTTTGGTACCCGCATCAGCAGCTTTTCCTTTGGTCCCAGCGTCAGCAGCCTTGCCTTTGGTCCCAGCGTCAGCAGCCTTGCCTTTGGTGCCAGCGTCAGCAGCCTTGCCTTTGGTGCCAGCGTCAGCAGCCTTGCCTTTGGTCCCAGCGTCAGCAGCCTTGCCTTTGGTCCCAGCGTCAGCAGCCTTTGTGGAAGAGCAATGTTTACCCAATTTTAATCCTGCAAGGGATCCTTTTAGTCGATCAAGAAAACTTGGAGAACACTCGTCCGCAGCCTTGCCTTTGGTTCCAGCATCCGCCGCCTTGCCTTTGGTTCCAGCGTCTGCTGCTTTGCCTTTGACCTGGCTACCTTTCTCGGTATTACTTTCCACAACCGCACTGGAACCAATCGCAACAACGGCGGGTTGGACATTAACAGGTGCCAGGATGGGTGCCGGCGCTAGTCCGGGAAGGCTTAATTCACGAGGGACGGAGGCGGGAAGGGGAGAGAGTCCTTCCCGAATTGAAATACTGGGAAGGGGAGTTTCATTCGATTTTATATTCGCCAGGGCAAGGGTTTCGGCCGGCCTATCGTCCTGGACCACCAATGAGGCGATCGAGCTTGGCGGTTTGCCTTCACTTGACCAATGATAGAATTTGGTAGGAGAAACGCTACCGTCAGGCTTTCTGGGGGCCTGTACCACGGTAATGCGATGTCCATCGTCGACTGCACTTACCAGGTAGACCCGACTTCCGTCGGGGAGGGTGCCTGTTTGAATAATGCGACACCGACGGGGAGTTTTCCCTTGTTCGGTAATTGTCATTAATCGTTCGCGTACGGCCACTCCGGTAGACCGCTCGGAAGGGCCTTGAGCCAAAACGGTAGTGCCGCCGGAAAGTGATAAAACGAGGGGACCTAACCACCATGAACGGACCATGTTCGCCACTCCTTGTGGGGAATGCGCTTCTTGAAATGCCCCGGTCTGCGGGTCACGGCCCCCGGGTCAGAGGGGTTGGTTTGGCAAATCAAATGCACACCTTTAAGGGATGTATCGTCCTTGCCAGGCTTAACCTTCAGTCCGAATATGCAGGTTGTAAGGAGATTGCCGAAAAATCCCCTTTTGGGCATTATTTGCTCCCTTCTGAATTCCAGCACAAGTTCCCGCAATTGTCCCAAGATGTGTTGGACGGATTTAGATGTCGATGATTGGATTTCCAAACCGGATTAGGCACCCCCTTTAATTCTTGGCGATGGGTAGCAAAGGCTCGAGCAACCCCAAAAAAATTCCTGCAACCAAGCCACCCGCATTGGCCCAATTGGTAACGGGCAAATCCTTTTGCACAATTCCCAAGGCAAACCAAGCCATCAGAATCAGGATCGTGGCCCCACGGAGGTGAAATCCTTTCGAAGGAGCCCGCACCGTTTGCACCCAAACAAAGCCCAATAGGCCGTAAACGACACCGGAAAGTCCCCCAAAAATTTGCCTTGGTCCAAGGCCCGCCTCGACAAAATTCGAACCGGCGGCCAGGATCAAAAACAGGCCTAGAAATTGCCAGCGGCCCAATTTTTTTTCCACCTGGCAACCCAAATCGTGAAACATCAACAGATTGAAAAGGAGGTGGATAAAGGTGAAATGGAGAAAAACAGGGGTAATGGCTCGCCATGGTTGGCTAAAATCAAACGCAAGGGGAAGGGCCTCCCCTTGGACCAATGGGCCAAATGTAATTCTCTTAAACAAATCGTCCCGGTCTTCACCAAACCAGGTGAGGATAGTAACCGCTACCGCAGACGCCGCCAGAATAGCTGAGGTAGGCTGCCAGCTGGGGCGAGCTACAACCGGATTTTGGGGGTTGGCAAGAGAAAGGGATTGGGGTTTTTCCTCTTGAGTACGGACCGGACTTCGAAAATCTTCGTGGTCCGGATGAGAAACAAAGCGGTGCCAATCCACCCGGGCATCCTTTACTGCGGCCTCGTCGAACACCCAGACTGCAAATTGGTCCGCCTCGGGTCGGACAATGGCCCCTTTGCCTAGTTGGTCCAAATAACCAACAAATAATTCCGCTTTTTGGGGGTCGGCAGTGATCCCGATCAAACGCATGGAGGAAATCCGGAAAAAAACAGGTTAGGCTGGAGATCTCCTTATCATATGCTAAATGGGGACAAAGGCATGGATAAATTAACAGCAATAGGTTGCACTAGTTTGGGAAAAAGTGGGAAATTTGCCCTACCTCGCACCTCTCTCCCCCAAGGAAACAAGGAAGGGGCCCTCCAAAACCAGGCCATCCTGCCCCATCCTATTACCTCAAAAACAAAACGGGGGCAAAAAAAGAATCGGGTCCCCCAAATCCTGGACATCCTGAAAAAACTTTATCCCAATGCCAGGTGTGCCCTTGACCATGAAACTCCATTGCAATTGTTGGTGGCCACGATCCTCTCTGCCCAATGCACCGATGTTCGGGTCAACAAGGTGACGCCAAACCTGTTCAGGAAATATCCCGATGCCAAGGCATTTGCTTGTGCCAACCCCCTGGAATTGGAGTCGCTGATCCAATCTACGGGGTTTTTCCGAAACAAAGCTGCCAACATTATTGCCTGTTGCCTGGAATTGGTTAAGGTTCATGGGGGCCTGGTTCCAAAAACAATGGTGGCCCTTTTGCCCTTGGCCGGAGTTGGCCGAAAAACCGCCAATGTGGTATTGGGCAATGCCTTTGGAATTCCTGGCATTACCGTGGACACCCATGTGGGAAGGCTGAGTCGTCGCCTGGGGCTTACGGTTGCCATCAATCCTGTGCATGTGGAATCAGACTTGATGGAACAAATCCCCCAACCCCTTTGGACGATTTTTAGCCACAGGTTGATTTACCATGGCCGACAGGTGTGTGATGCCCGAAAGCCCCGTTGTCCATCCTGTGCCCTCCTTGGAATTTGTCCCCAGTCGGGTGTGGTAAAAAAGGAATCGCCCGGATGAAAGAGGCACAATGGTGAAAAAACTCATAGTGATATAATCACAAAGCTAATTCTGGTCGGGATGCGGAGGTAAAGTTGGTGTGGCGAATCCACAAAACCTGACAAAGGATCCAAAATGTGTACTGCCGTGGCATGGGTGTTAATCGGGGGAATGCTTTTTTTCCAAGATCCCCAACCAATCAAATGGTACGCCACCCCTGCCAATATCGAGGAGGAGCCCAAACGCTATCTGGACCGCGATGTGCACCTGGCCGGTTCGGATTTAAGCTTGTTATTTCGGGCAATGGAATCCTTCGACGGGGAGAGGCGGTCCTACACGACCGCCCAAATCAATGGGCGGGGCCATGTAATCGGTCCCAACACCCAATTTGTGTTTTTGATTCCAGGCCAGTTACAGCGCAACCTATTATTGGCCCATCCCCAAAAATTGAGCATTCATGCCGATATTCGGATCCATGTTCGAAAAAGCACAATCCTTACCCGGGGTGGCCAAATCCATTATGTGGGAGAAATTATCTCGGTAGTAGAGGTTACTCCCAGATAATCTGCCAAGGTTATTTTCGTTGGAGTAAAAACTCCAGGAGGTCTGCCATTTCCTGTGGGGGGATGAGTTTTTCCACTCCGGAAGGCATTATCGAAACCGTTCCAGGTTTCATTTCCTCGATCTGGTCCCGGGGGATTCGTTCCACGGCAGCGGGGCCTAGGGCGATTCGGACCCCCTCTGGACCATCCCCCTGCAAAATGCCCGTGACAATCCGACCCGTTTTGGTAGCCACGACCACCGGCTCATAGCTTCTCACAAAACTGGAATTTGGGGCAAGGATCGATTCCAGAAGGTCTATTTTGGTCCGGATTTGACCTATACGGCTAAGGTCAGGCCCAGCGTCGCCCCCTACATAGCCAATTTTGTGACATCCTGAACATGCTCCCTTGGCACCGTTAAAAACAAGATGACCGCGGGCCGAATTACCATTGGGAAGCTGGGCAAAATAGTCCGCAAGGCGTTTGGCTTCCTCCGCCCGATTGGGATCCCTTTTACTCAAAACCAGTTGGGCTTTATCGCGTACTTTGGGGGAGTGTCTTTCCAGCAAGGCCCTCGCCATGGCGGGAGCAATCGACTCGGCAATTCCAGGTTGGTTGAGGGCCTCGATAAGGACAAACCCAACATCGTCCCCCCTGTTCGCCGCAAAAAGGTCAAGTATTCTTCCCCTGTCGGCAGGGCTTCCCAACGGAAGTGCCTCAGCTATTTGTTTGAGTTGCAAAAGATCGAGCCTGCTCTTGAACAAGGCAGTCAAAGCATCCGACCTCTCCATGGTAGACCTTGTTTGGTGAAGGGCCGAAAGGACAACCGGAAAAGTCTCTTTGGTCAAAACACTGCCTTGGGGGAGGCTGGCAAGAGCCCGTAACCGAATCGGCAATGGCCGGGTGGAATCCCCGGCCAGGGTATCCAATTCGTGAATCCAGCTTTTGGGGAGCGTGCCCTGCCCGGATTGGACAACCCCCAGGGCCAAGGCGTTTTCTTTATCCCTCATTGCATTCGCCACCGGTTCGATCCACCCATCGGGAACTTTTGCTAATCGAGCCGCTGCCATAGTTGCGAGGGCCCTGTTTTTGAAAACCTTTTGGGAGGCCCAAAGCCCCAAGAGCTGGGCCACTTTGGGTGAACCCGCCAAATGGCCCAGGGTTTCCGGATCAAGGAGTTCGGGTTCGTTCTCAATTGCCTTGGCCAATTGGGTTCCCCATTCGGGATGATGACCAATGATCCAAAGCGCCGTTGGCCGAAGGGAAGGTCCACCCTTTTGCAGGAGTTCCCAAACCGGTTCCGGCCCTTTAAGGTTGCCCGATTGGTCCAATGCCACCAGAACCATTGCCCTCGATACCGGTTGATATTTCGCACTATAATCAAGGGCAATGGTCGCCCTATTGGATTGGCCTTGTAAAAGGTGACTTAGGGTTTGGGTAAGGGCACGGGCCAATACTTCATCCCCTTGAACCATTTCCAAACGGTCAAGGAGTGGTTTCAAAGCATTGTTTGCCTTGGAACGGGCAATTCCTTCGGCACCGATTCGGCAAATCGTGGGATCAGGGCTTTGCAACGCCTGCAAAAAAAATGGGCCAGATTCCTTATCACCATTGGCAATCAATGCCTGGAGATGAACCAATTGCAGGTTACGAGATCCGTTATTGGCGAAAGACATCAAGGCCAAACCGGAATCGTTTTCACCTATCTGGCCCATTGCCCATATTGCCCGCATCCGTTGCCCTTCCGCCAGGTTTGGATTGCCCGCAATGGCGGCCAAGGACTTTGTATCCTTCCGAAGGATCAACGCCTCAAGAGCCCTAAGGCCAACCATGGGTCGGCGATCTGCCACCAGAGGGACCAGGTCGGTATTTGGGTTGTTCCAATCCATTCCAAGGCCTCTTGGGTCGGCTAAATCCTGGGCGGGAGGTCCTGTTTTACGAATGCGATAAATGGTTCCTTTGGATTCTTCCTTTACCATTTGCGAAGAAGGACAACAAAGCTTGTACCAACCACCTGTATCCACCACAAGAATGGAACCATCAGCGTCCTCAACCACATCGGTGGGATGAAAGTCCTTGTGGTCGGAAACGAGGAGGTCGGAAGAATCGGCGGATTGCCCTGCCCCTTTGGAGGTTAAGGCATGAAGGCTAACCTTTTTCAGATTGAATTGACAACAAGCAAGACGATCCCTGAATGCATTGTCCGGATGTTGGAAAAAAGCCATTCCGCAGGGAGCTGCAGGTCCCATTTCCACAAGGGGCGTGGCAAGTCCGGGGCCGGTTCGGTGGTGTTTTTGATCCTGAATTGGGGCATGGTCCTTACCAAATACCATGCCTGGGGTTGCATGAATGATGCCATCCCGTAACCCAAGATGGGGATGGTGGACAAAGGTGCAGGAAACAAACAAATCCCCCAAAGGGGAAAAGGCAATGCCAACCGGATTGTCCATTCCCCCGGTCATGTGGACTCTAAGGTCACTACCATTGGGTCTTGCACTGAAAACATGGCTGGCTTTGGTGACAAAGGGTTTGCCCTCAATGGTGTGTTTTTGCTCAGCAAAAGCACCCTTGGTCCAGTAAATACGCCCATCAGGTCCAAGGGCCGGACCGTGAAGGTCATTCATGCAACCGGTTAGGGTTCCACCATCGTGAAAAAGGATTCGCTTGTCCGCAACGCCATCGTCGTTGGTATCAATCAGCCTCCAAATCTGCGGAGGGGTTCCCACCCAAACTTCCTCCCGAAAGGTCATGATCCCTTGGGGAAGCATCAGATTATCGGCAAAAATGTTTTTTTTGTCAAAAACACCATCACCATCGGAATCGACCAGTTGAAGGATGCGATGAGGTTTCTTTTGGGCTTGAATGGAGGCAGGTTCATTGGATCCGGAAGATTCGGTCACATAAAGCCTACCCTTTTTGTCGAAAGCAGCACTAATTGGCCGATCGACCAATCCCGGTTTCAGTGCATGGGAAATCTGATGGCCCTTGGCTACACCAAAGTGGTGGGGTCCAAGGTCCTGGGTAGGAGGTACAATCGGTTGTCCGGGTTGGCAAGAGGAGAGCCAAACTATTAAAGGGAGTATATTCATCTATTATAGCCTTATCGTTAGCAGGAAGTACACTGTAAATCAGGAATCTTTGCGGGTGGTTTGAGGCCAGCTTTCAGCCATCATTCCTAGGGCGTTTGATTCGGGTCGTTTGCCACTCGCTTGGCCGCCTTCATCAGGGTAATCCCCAGGATAATACCCAGTCCAAGGATAATTGCGCCAAACAAGGCTTTGGATTTCAAAGGCCACAAAAACTCTAGGGGGCTGCCCGTATTCCCGGTCTCCTCCTGGATTTCGCCCAATTGGGCATTTTGGGGTTTGACCTTTTGAAGGAGCAACTTTCTGATGGAATCGGTGTCGAATACTGGTGATTTTGCATCGTTGTCACCATACTCAAGGTGATATTTTTCTCCGGGTTGGGCCAGGAAAACCAATTGAATGCGGGGAACCAGCAGTTTCAGGCCTTCTATTTCAAGCGGTGGACTATCCTTGTTGTCGATGACAAGCCGCCATGGGTCCGCCCTGGTTTCGGCTACATCCAATTTCAAGGACTGATTTTGATGCCCCTGAAAATCCAATCGGCTTAAAACTCCGGTGGCCTTGGATGCCCATCGATGCTCGATCCCGGTTTGATACTGGGATTCCAAATGGACATCACGGCGAAAATTGGCCGAATGGGGAAGCAATTTCACCCCGGCAATGGGGTTATTTCCGGTAACAAATTCCAAAACGGTTTGTTTGGTTTTGGAGTCTTCCAAGATTTTGAGCGACAAGGGAGGCATTTCATCCAAAATAGCAACCCCGGCCATTTGAACCTCTTCAGGAATTAGGAAATCCACCCGATCCACGCGGAAAGGCCGCCTGAGGATATTCAACTTTTCAAGGGGTGCGGTTCCGGCCTTCCGGCTGAGTTCAAGAAGTGTCGATTCCTGTTCAAGTGTCGGTTTCTGCACCACGATTTTGAATTGGGTGAAATCCTTTGGGTTGAAATTGATCCAATCCACCCGGTAATCGACTACGCTTTTGTAATCGCAAAGGTTGCCTTCCGCCAGGAGTTCTTCCTTGCCTGAATGGTCCAATCCTTTTACTGTTATCCTGTTTTCGAAGTCATAAAGTGGCGTACGAATCCTAAGGCCATTGGGTGTGGGCATTTTGGAAGGAAGTGGAAATCGTTTCGAGTCGATCCGGAAGACGATTTGAAATCCACCTCCTTCGATAGGCATTGCCGAAACGGTTTCGGAGGCGATTTCATTTCTTCTGGTGACGGATTGGGAATGGACTTGGCGCCATTCGAAATGGGATTGTACACCCCCCCTGGAATCCTTGATGCGAAGATCCCTGAATTGGGTTGCCGCCTTCAAAAATATGTCCTGATCCAGGGTAATCGCCACCAGACTTGTCTTGTCCGAATCGGCGAAATGAATGGATCGGGAGCGAACGCCAAGAGTATCCCTTGCCCAGACAAAAGGAACAATGAACAAAACAAGGGTAAAAAAAAGGACCTTCCATTGAGGTTTCATAGTGAGGATCCTTCCTTGTCCTGGATTGCATTCTGGTATTTTAGATATAAAAACGATCCAATAAGAAGTAAAACTCCAAGAATGAGAAAGGCGATAATCCTGTAAAAAGCATCAAGTTCGGCAAGGTCGTTTACAAACACCTTGATCGCAACTATGGAAAACAAGGACAGACCGCCGTAGCGAACCAACCGTTCCCGGGTACGGATTCCCCAAAGGACCATTCCCAGGGCGAAAAGGGTCCAAACAATGGAAATGGCACCTTCCTTCATGCCATCCATCGCCAAATAGTGGAAGAAGTTTCCCGTTTCGGTGGTGGTCAATACCAGGGTCAAAAGGACCCCTGCGGTTCCAAAGGCAGGCCAGGCTCTGGCAAAACCCAATCCGGTCAGGAACCAGCCTCCAAAACCAAACAGGCCCACAACCGCCGCAAAATCAAAGAACCTAAGGATTCCATCGCGAGGGGTCCAGATCGTTTGGTTTCCCAAACCGTCTGTTATGCCAAGGTCCCAAAAAAGCAATTTCACCCCAAGGACTCCTGCCAATATCGAAATCCCGGTTACCATGGCATGACGGCCTACCCAGAATTCTCCGGTGCAAAGGACAAAGAACCCAAAAAGAACCATGAGCCAAGTCAACCCGGGAAGGCGCAGGGGCGACCAAAGGAACCCCAGGGTCTGATTGATTTCGAGGAAAAGGAACCCAAAAAGAAGCAGGGCTCCCCCTACCGCCAGAATACGAATGACGATGGTTCTGGTGATATACTCCTTTGCATCGTTTGAGGGATCCGGGATCGGGTTTTGGTCTTTACCATCTTTACTTAATAGCCAACCTGCGCCAAACAACGAGGCAATCGGAATGCCATACTGGACAAGCCGAATCAACAACTGTCCGAGGTAAACGGAAAGGGGCATGTCCTTGTCAAGCAGAAGGTTGGCACGGTTTCCCAAATCCACAAAAACATAACGGCCCAAAACCACAATTATCAAGAGGTAGGCAAGTTGTCTCAAAAACCGGCTTCCCAGTTGTTGGGAGATCCAAACCATAACCACCGCCTGGATCGCCCAACTGGAGGTGAGCCAAGTGGTGGTGAGAAATAAAGGCATGGTAAGGGCAAGGAACGCCGAGGCCAACCCCAGGAACGATACCACCATGGGGCGATCGGCTATTTTCAAACGCAAGTAGATAACCGCATGGAGGGAGTAAAAGGAGGCCAAGGCCAGGCTAAGTGCGGCCGGACCATTTTCCTTTAACCAAATGTTGTAATCGCCTGTCGGCAGGTTGGATAGCATTTCATAACCCAAAAGAAATGAAATGGCCGCATTGGCATACAATCCACTGAGGTCAAGAAGGCTGGAAGCCTGTTTCGTCCGGAGGCTGTAAAGAAAGGGCATTGTTGAAAAGAGCAGGAAAAAACAACCTGCAAACGGAAGGGCGGCATAATAGCAATTGGGACCAAATTTCAATATGCTTGAGCTGAAAAGGAGGTAATGGCAAAGGAATGCAAGAAAATGGACCAGGGGCCATTTTCTGCCCGCACACACCCCAAGTATTCCAACGGCCAGGATCAGCATATAAGTGTGCAGGGTGGGCAAGCTCGGATTGTCGCTTTGTATCAAAACCGGGGTGCCATAGCCGCCCAATACTCCAAGGACGGCCACCAGAATCGAGGAAAAACCAATGGCGATGGAACCTGCCAAAACGGTAACCAATGCCATCAAGGCAAACGCCAGGGTCGGAGAAATCAAATGGTAAAAAGCCTGGGCCGCAAACACGCTAAAATAGAGGGTTATCAGTCCGCCACCCATGAGTCCCTGGCCAATGATTTGGTATTTGCGACCTAGTAACTGGGTGCCCCCGACAAGGAATCCCATTCCCACCGAGGCGGTCACCAGGACCCGGACCTCTTTGGAAATCAGATCTTGTTCAATGGAATATTTCACATAAAATCCCATACCCAACACCAGGATAAGGATGCCAATGCGCAGGAGCCATTGACTGGCTACCGCAAATTCAAGGGAATCACCCTTGGCCAATTTCTCTTGTCCAAAGAGAATCCAGTTGCCTATTTTTTGAAGGGCTTCCTGGGCCGCTTTTTCGAATGCGGATGATTCCCGTTTGGCCGCAACCTTTGGACTTTGAAAAAGGGGTGCGACCGGGGAAATGAGGGAGGGAACATCAACCGGTTTTTCCGTTGGAGTGGGTGGCTTTCCGCTGATGGGACCTTCGAAATCAGAACCCTTGATCGCACCTTCAGGAACCCTGGGGATGAATTCTGAAACCGGTTGGGCGATGAAAGGGGGCGAATCTTTGGGCAATAGGCTGATTTGCGAAGGCTCGGGTTTGGGTTGGAGGGTTTGGCTTGGGGTTTTTTGGGCAACAAGCTTGCGCAGTGTCTCCTTTTGCGATGCCAAATCTTCCCGGATTTTGGATAGCAATATCATGGAGGCAATGGGATGGACAAACAACCAGATTAAAAGGACTAAACCAATAAGTAAAGCGATGGTATCCATGTTGGATTTCCCAATGGATGCGGGTTTAAGCTACTTTGGTTAGGATAGGCTTCCCAGGACAAACCGGGTTCCGATTAGCCACAAATTTCCCGGATTGGGGTTCCACCATCGGGCAATAGGTGAAGCGGGCGAAGGATGGCATCCGGGTAGGTAGAATCCAAAGGTATACCAAAATGGTGGTAAATTGTAGCCGCAATATCACCAGGCAAGATTGCACGGTCATTGATATACCCCCCTTCTTTGGTGCTGGAACCGATTACCTGGCCATGGCGCATTCCGCCTCCCGCCAGCAACATTGACATGACATTGGGCCAATGATTGCGACCGTCGGTACTCCCCTGAGTTCCCAACTGGGGGGTACGGCCAAATTCTCCCATGGCGACAACCATGGTGGTTTCGAGCAACCCCCGTTGAGCCAAATCATCCACAAGGGTGGTGACCAAGTGGTCAAAGAGGGGCAGTAATGGTTTAAGGCCTTTGGAAATACCACCGTAGGGGGGAATATTGTCACCATGGGTATCCCAGGTTCCCGATGCAGTGTGGTAACTAAGATCAAGCGTTACAAAGGGGCACCCTGCTTCCACCAATCTTCGGGCCAGGACCGCCTGGCGGCACCAAAGGTGGGTGCCAAATTTTTCCCGGACGACAAGAGGTTCCTGCTCATAATTCAGGGCTAAACGAACCCGACCACCCAACAAAAGGTCCATGGCCTTTTGCCCTGTTTCGGTCAAAAGTGGGGCGTCCCTCCGGCTGGACTGGCCTTCCGTGTCGGCACGGACCTGATCGAATTTTTCCAATAAAGATCTTCGTTGACCCAGACGGGAAACAGGCATATTATTAGGCAGGCTTAATTGGCCTGGAATCGACATTCGTCCCGAATCCTTGCCAACCAGGTCATAAATAGGCAGGCTGGCGGCTTCATTGGCTAAAAAGGGGTCGTGAACTTTGCCTGCATAGCCGCCAAACGCCAAGTGACTCCGGGAGCGCATAAAAGCAGCGTAACCGGGCATGGCAGGGTGGTTGGGGCCATGAAACTTGCTCACCAAGGCACCCATAGCCGGGTATTTGTCCGATTCCGGGTTGGTTCGTGCTTCGGCTTTATGGTTGGCCGTTTGCATGACTGTATTGGGTTCATGATTACTGTGGCGGCAATCGACAGAACGCAAAATCGAAAAGCGATTGGCCATGGCCGCCAATTTGGGTAGGTGTTCGCAAACGATAACTCCCGGTATTTGGGTTTGGATCGAGCCAAAAGGGCCCCGGTTTTCCGGGGGGCGATCGGGTTTGGGATCGAGGGTATCAATCTGGCTAGGCCCCCCCGCCATCCACAAAAGGATCAACGATTTCCCTGATCCCCTTGGTCCTGAATTGGCCAAAAGCCGTGGCAGGGTAATGCCCCCTATGCCTGCTACCGATGCTTTTAGCAAATTCCTCCGGGAAATTACCAATCCCTCGGGAAGCCTTGCCCTTAAAAAGTCAAAAGAATGCGGATGGAAATGGGACAAGGTGGCCTCGGAAAATAAGGCGAGAACAAAGGAGGAATGTTCCCTTCTATTTTGTCGGATTTGGAAACCCAAGGCAAGTCGCTTTTCGAATCAAACCTGGTTTCCCAAGGATTTATTCTGGCCCCAATCAGGATAATAATCGGCCACCCACCTCGGCATGATCACTCTTTTCCCTGGGGACTTTATTATCAGAAATGGGTTCCCAGGGTCAGGTCGGGATATCAACCATTCCAAACGGGTTTAATCCTTTCAAAGAGGTTAAAAGCTTCGGAAAAACGAGGACGCAGGGAAGAATAATCCTTTCCGGAACTCACGATGGGAATGGCATACTACCAGGCCCCAAAGCCAAAAATGAATTCTTCCCAAAGGGACAGGGTTGGCCAATGCCTTACAAATTCTTATCAATCCCAAAAGCCTTCCACCCCATTTCATGCAATGGAACCCTTCCATGACAACCCGGTTATTTTGCGTCCTGATCCTGGTCGGGCTCACACCTTGGACCATCCTTGCCCAAGTCCCCAAGGGTGAAGTCCAACATTTCACCTTTGAAAAGAGCAAGGTATTCCCGGGTACTTTTCGCGACTATTGGGTCTATATTCCCACCCAATACGACGGAAAAACTCCCGCCTGTGTTTATGTCAACCAGGATGGGGTTGGTTACAACGCCCCACAAGTTTTCGACAAACTGATTCATGAAAAAAAGATGCCTGTAACCATAGGCGTGTTTATCATGCACGGTCGTGTCAAGGCGAATGGCCCCAATGCCCTGGACCGATTCAACCGCAGTTACGAATATGATGGTTTGGGTGATGCCTATGCCCGGTTTTTACTGGACGAACTTTTGCCGGATGTGGAAACCAAAAAAACCAAGGATGGCCGTGCCATTGTGCTTTCCAAAAGGGGCAACGATCGGGCCATTGGGGGAGCATCAAGCGGGGCGATTTGTGCTTTCACCGCTGCCTGGGAAAGACCTGATCAATTTAGCCGGGTTTTCAGTGCCATTGGTACTTATGTCGGACTTCGGGGAGGGCATAACTATTCCACCCTGATCCGGAAGTTCGAACCAAAACCCTTGCGGATCTATCTCGAAGACGGTTCAATGGACCTCAATATCTATGGCGGGGACTGGTGGATGGCCAATCAAGCCATGGAGCGATCATTGGTTTTTGCAGGGTATGAGGTCACTCATAACTGGGGGGATGGCGGCCACAACGGCAAGCATGCCACCGAGCTTTTCCCTGAAGCGATGGAATGGCTTTGGAAGGGTTGGCCGGAACCTGTCAAGGCAGGCAGGGGCAGCCCCCAGCTCAAGGAGATCCTGAATCCAGGGGAGGATTGGAAACTCGTTGGGGAGGGGTACGCATTTACCGAGGGTCCTGCGGCCAACGCCAAAGGGGAATTGTTTTTCAATGATGTGGGAAAGGGTAAGACCTATCGGGTCGGTGACGATGGAAAAGCATTGGTTTGGCTGGAGGATTCCAAACGCGGGGATGGCCAGAATTTTGGCCCGGATGGCCGACTTTACGCAGCATCAGGAGCCGAGAATGCCATCCTCGCCTGGAACGAAAAAGGGGAAAGTACCAGGATTGCGGGAGGCTGGCGAGGAAACGACCTTGTTGTCAATTCCCTTGGGGGGATCTATGTAACCGAACCGGGTTGGGATGGCAGATCTCCGAGCAAAATCCACTACATCAACCCCAAGGGAGAGGATAAAATCGTGGACACCGGATTGAAGTTTTCCAATGGACTTTGCCTCTCCCCTGACCAAACTCTCCTTTATGTTGGGGACATGAAAAGCCATTGGGTTTACAGCTATCAGGTTCAGAAGGATGGCAGCCTATCCCACAAACAAAAGTATTACCATCTGCACGAGCCAGACACGGCGGACGACAGTGGGGCGGATGGTATGCGCGTGGATAAAAATGGCCGGCTTTATGTCGCCACCCGGATGGGCATTCAGGTTTGCGATCAGGCGGGGCGAGTCAATTGCATCATCCCTACCCCTAACGGTAATGTGTCCAACCTTGCCTTTGGCGGAGCAAATGGTGACCTGCTTCTGGCTACTTGTGGGTCCAAGGTGTATTTGCGCAAAGTCAAAACCAAAGGCGCACTCAATTTCCTGGCGCCAACCAAACCAGCGGCTCCAGGATTGTAATGATCATAGGTCGGCAAAAAAGGAAAAAGGACCGGGGTGCCCATTTGAGGGGACCGGTCCTTTTTCCTTTTATCAAAAGTAAAGTTACTTTCCCTTGGCTTTGATTTCTTCAAGCGTTTTTTCGATCTTTTCCAGCCGTTTGAGGATGGCTTCGAGATTTTTGGTTTCGGTGGTAGAGCTAAGGATGATGGAACCGTTGAGTCCAGTAATGGCATTGCCACCACTCCCCAACTGGATTTTCTTCCCCTCTTTGATGATCTCGATGTTTTTGCCCTGTTGCTTTAGAAGGTCCTTTTGGATCTGGTCCAGCAACTTGGCCCCTCCCGGAATCTCAATCTCAATTGCCTTCCCTTTGGTTTCATTGGTTTCGGTGCGAATGACCTTGCCGTCTTCACCGACGACAATTGTAATGACCTTGGAATGGGCTTGGCCTTCAGGCAAGGTAAACGCAAAAGCCTTTGCCTCAACCTTGGCACCCTCTTTGGGATGAGCGATAACAATGGTTCGTTTTTCCCCAGTGCCTTCCGCTTTTTTTTGAATTTCAATCTTCAGTTCCACAGGTTTCGGGACGCTCTCGAGTTTCCCTTCACCTTTGCGTATTTCGCGTTTTTGAACCCGTATTGCTTTGGGTCCTTCCTGGGCACTCGTCGGCGGAGTGTCTTGAGCCATAATTCCAAGGGCCACTAGCCCCAATCCAGAAAATGCCAATCCGAAGCGAAACATAACCAACCCTCCTTTTGTAAATAATCCGAAACAGATTAGGACAGTCTATGCCCCTTGGGACGGATTTCGCAGATTTCTCCTAGGCGTTTCATTTTTGGAATTCCGGTTCCAGCCAATTCTTTTTGGGACGAAATCCCCGAAATAAGTTGAACCCATTTCCCCCTTATGAGGGTATCCTTCCCAAGAGACAATCAGCCCAAAAAGAGGAGCGAGGATTAGGTTACAATTCGAAAAATGGCCTCAACCCGAATTCCCCAGTCTTTCTATTTGGTTCTTTTGCTATAATGACCTGACCACCTGGCTGAATCTTTTTCCTCGCCTTTTTGGAAAATCGGTTCACGGGACCCTGCCTCATTTTCCCTTCCCCGGATGCATCTGCCATGAAAATGAAATTGAGTATTGCCCTTGGTTTAGGGCTTCTTGCGGGAAATCCCGGGGATGCGGCGGATACTCCCAAGCCTGGCGAACCCACGGCAGCGGTTAGTTATTTCAAACAAATCCGTCCCATTTTTCAGCTGAATTGCAACGGATGTCACCAACCCGCCAAGGCCATGGGCGGCTTTCAAACGACTTCCCATGGGGAACTTTTCAAAGTGGCCGACCGGGGTACCCCCGGGGTTGTATCCGGAAAACCGGAAAAAAGTACGCTTTTGACTCAGCTCCTCCCAGTAGGGACAAAGGCTCCCGAAATGCCCAAGCAAAGGGAACCATTAACAGCAAAAGATGTCGAATTGGTCAAGCGCTGGATCCAGGAAGGGGCAAAAGACGACACCCCAACCAGCGCACGAGATCCGATTGATGCCGAGCATCCCCCTGTTTATCGCCTTCCTCCGGTGGTTACAGCTATCGACTATTCCCCGGATGGAACGATATTGGCCGTTTCAGGATTTCATGAAATCCTCCTGCATAAGGCGGATGGAGGGGCCATCCTGGCCCGCCTTGTGGGTGTTTCCGAGCGGATTCAAGCCTTAGCTTTTTCCCCGGATGGAAAATTCCTGGCGGCCTCGGGAGGGTCACCCGGGCGCTTTGGTGAAATCCAGATATGGGATATTGCCAAAAAGAAGATCCGGACCTCAGCATCTTTTACCGGTGACACTCTCTATGGGGTTAGTTGGTCCCCGGATGGTGCAATTGTCGCTTTTGGCGGATCGGACAACAACCTCCGGACAATCGACGCTGTAAGTGGCAAGCAGATCCTTTTTCAGGGTGCCCACAGTGATTGGGTTTTGGGAACGGCCTTTGGCCGTGACGGCAAATACCTCCTCTCCGCAAGTCGGGACCGAACCCTGAAGCTAACCGATGTTGCCACCCAACGCTTTATAGACAATGTAACCAGCATCACCCCGGGGGCCCTGAAAGGGGGTCTTTCCGCCCTTGCGGTCCGCCCTTTCCCCAAGGACAAGGATAAAAAAATCAAAGCGAGCTCCATAGCCGTGGGAAGTACCGAGGAAAAACTGTACGAGGAAATACTCATCGGCGGGGCGGACGGAATGCCAAGACTTTACAAAATGCACCGCGAAACCAAACGGGTGATTGGGGATGATGCAAACAAAGTGAGGGAATATGCAGCCCTTCCTGGTCGGATCTACACCGCCGCATTTCGTCCGGATGGAGCCGTCTTTGCGGTGGGTTCAAGCCTTGACGGAAAAGGGGAGCTGCGCCTCTTCAATACGGACGATGCCAAGCAATTGCTCAAATTCGACACAGGGCTTGCCGGAATTTATACCCTGTCATGGAGGGCAGATGGCAAGGAATTGGCCCTTTCCGGATTTGATGGCATCGTCAAGGTATTCGATCCGGTAACGGGCAAGTCGATCCGTCAATTCCTGAGTGTGCCTATTACCGCAAATGCTACCGCCCAAAGGTAATTTCCGGTTGTTAGCCGGGTGCCTGGCCAATCCCATGTCGTTGGCCAATTTTTTCTGAAGCCAATCGGTTACAAGGATTGGGAAGGGTTTTTCCCAAAAACCATTTTTCCCCTTCAACGAATTGAGCTTGAACCGGCCCCCGGTTATTGCAATGGGGGCTTAACGGCCATCCCTTCACCAGGGAGAAGTGAAACCTTACGGCAAAACGCTTCCCTCGATGAGCAAAACAAGCGGTTTTTGGGAAATATTGGTATGAATCTTTACTTCCTGGCGAAATGGGCCCACCCGGGATGGGCGGATGCCAAAGGCAATCGTCTGGGTTGGACTTTCCACCGTGGGAAGAGCCGTTGTCGCCTGAATATCCGGATTCGGTGATTCCACCTGGGTAACCGAAAATGGCCTGGTTCCCCGGATGACAACCCGGCGAGTCAAGGGTTCGGCCATTTTTACCTCGACAAGGTTCAAAATCGGCGGGGTAAGGCTGAGTTCCGAGGCGATTCCGCCAAGGACCAACAGGGGGACAATGGGTGCCTGATTGTCATTTGTTTTGAGATAGATAAAATCTTTGATTGTGCCCTGGGGAGCATCCGGTTTCAAAGTGACACTGATTTCATACCCAACCTGCCCGGGACGGCGATAGAGTTCCTTGAAGGTGGCGAGCACAGGTAATGTCCCCACCGTCAATTCCGAAATGGACCAATTGAGCGTTCCGGCATATTCAACATCAATTTTGGCTGTGGGCTGGGCCCCACTGGAAACGGTGCCAAGGTTGATCTCACCAGGATTAAACACCACATCTGCCCGACTTGAGGCACTAACCCGGATTTCGGCACTTGACAGAAATTCGGGACCAACCGAAATACGAATTCCAACGGTTTTGGGGCCAACGAAACGACTGGCGTCCATCCGGATATCCACCGTTACGGTTTCCCTGGGATCAAGGGTTCGCTTGGGAATGGTGTAACTGATGCAACTGCAACCCGGCACCACGGACATGATTTCCATGGGAACCGCATAGATATTGGTTACCGGGAATTTATGGACCAATTGGGCACCTCGGGGAACCGTTCCAAAATTATGGCTTAGCCCCTCACGGAACATTTTCTCGGCCCAGCCCTGGGCAAAAACCCCACCTTGGGTTGCGAAAAGCGCCACGAGTATTCCAATGATGCGCATGGTGAAACCCTGTAAAAAGTCGTTGGTTATCCTACGGGCTTTGGCCGATTGGCCTAACCCTTGGGCTTTTTCAATAAAATATGTTAGGATATCCTTGTAAAGCAAGCTGATAGTTTTCAAGAAGCTTTGCCAATACTGCTTGGATTGAGGTCGATTGTGGATACACCTTGCCCCAAGGCCAACCCCGATTCCAATGAAAAATTGGCAGGTTATAACACACCCAGGTCGGATGGGAAACCCTTCCCGGGATCCCAAAAGGATGGGCTCAAAAAACCGGCGATGGATCGTCCCAGCTTCTTGCTTGAATCTGAAAACCCAAAGGAAATCGGCAAACTCGGCGGGTATGGGATCCTTGAAATCCTTGGCCGGGGGGGAATGGGAATGGTTTTTCTTGCCCATGAACGATTGCTCGATCGGTTGGTGGCGATCAAGGTGATGTTGCCCGAGGTGGTCACCCCTGATAATAGGGACAGGTTTTTTCGGGAAGCCCGGTCCACTGCAGCTCTTCATGACGATCATGTGGTTCCCATTTATCAGGTCGGGGAAGAAAACCGTATACCCTTTTTGGTAATGCCCTACCTTCAGGGAGAGCCACTCGATCGGCGGTTGGCCCGGGAACGGAAGCCCCCCTTAAGGGAAACACTTCGAATCATTCGGGAAGCGGCGATGGGCCTCATGGCGGCGCACGCCAAGGGGATGATCCACCGGGATATTAAGCCCGGAAACATATGGTTGGAAGGATTACGGGGCCGGGTTCGCATTCTGGATTTTGGTTTGGCCTTAACCCGGTCTACCGATGTTCGCATCACCCAAGCGGGTGCCATTATGGGCACTCCAGCCTACATTGCCCCCGAACAGGCGTCGGGGCGCGAGGTGGATTTTCGGGCCGACCTGTTTTCGCTTGGAGTCATTTTTTACGAAATGTTAACCGGTGGCCGACCTTTTTTGGGGAGCGATACCCTTGCCATCCTCAGTGCCCTCCTCACCACCACACCCATCCCTCCTTCTGCCTTGGATCCAACCATTCCCAATGCGGTCACCCAATTGGCGATGTCCATGATTGCAAAGGATCCGGCCAATCGTTCCAGGACTGCCCGCGAGCTGGCTTCAGAACTTGCCCAATTGGAAAGGGCAACCCCCGCATTGAAAAAGGAATCTGTACGCCCCTTGCCAGGAAATCTGTCCACCTTGGCAAACCTCACTCCCAATCCAACCCCCATGGAAAGGGATCGGATATTCGACACGAAAATGATTGGTGAGGCGATACCCGAAGACATCATCAGGCTACTGCCAGATCCTGTCCTGGCCAAAATGGCGCCAGCGCCTGTGATGCTTACCCTGGAATTGCTTGAGGCGAATGCCCCTCCCAATCAGGTGCGAGGGGAAAAGATCCAGGTCGGTCGGGGGGTGGGAAGCAAACTCAGGATTCAGTCCACCCAGGTTTCCCGTGTTCACGCCCAAATCCTTTGGCGAGTCCAGGACTGGGGCTATTACTCCATTCAGGATCTTGGTAGTACTAATGGAACTTTTGTCAACCAACACGCCATCAATCAGGTGACTCCTCTTTTGCCAGGCGATGAGCTCCACTTTGGAACCTTGGGTTTCCGGGTCCAATACCCAATAAATCCTGAAACCCTAAACGCTGCCAAGCGCATACAGTCTGGGCTGCTTGGGGGAGAACACACTTCCAAGGAAGCCGTAGACCAACCCATCCTGGCGATTGTTGTCGATGACAAGGAACCACTCCATCCCAAGACACCGGAAAAACCACCCCCCAAACGGCCCTGATTCACCTTGGGTTCCCTACAGTTTTGGTTTGAAATAGGCTGGCCAAAAGGATTCAGGGTTTTTCAATCTTTCTTTGAGCCTTTAGCCCCCAGGTTGGCCTGGGGACAACCCGGGAACCGGTATGTGATTTTCGATGGATGGCATCAACGAAAGTTTTCGGCACCTTCCCGGATACCGGAATAATTCGTTTTAAATGATACTTTGATAATAAGTTAGGTTGGCCCGAATGCGGTACAATAGTGCTTGAAACCGTTCCATTTTTGTAAACGACCTGGCGGAGCTTTCGATGGTTTTTTATTCTTCACGAAACAAATATCCAATCATTTTGCAACTCATAGCCGGGTGTGCCCTGGTGGGAGGGGCCGGTTATGGCCTCGCCGCAGAATTGCCCAATGCGGCCGCTGTTTTTGCTCCAGGAAAGGTGTGGCAGGTTCACCTTACCCTTTCTCCTGAGGAATATGCCGCCATCGAACCCCGCCGGGTTCGTGGGTTTCCTGGTTTCGGTCCCCAACCGATGCCGCCCGAGAAACCGGTTGCCCAAAACCGGGATGTCCGCCGTAATAACTTCAACACAGATCTTGCCTGGGGAACTGGGTCAATTGTCATCGGCGGACACACCTTTGAGAAAGTGGGTATCCGCTATAAGGGTAACGGAACGATTTTCGACACGACCCGTTCCATCAAAAAGTCTATCAAAATCGACCTCGATAGAGACGGTGGGAAAGGTCAATTTGGTGGGTCCAAAACGATCAACCTTCATTGTGGGGTCACCGATCCGTCGAAACTTCGGGAATCACTCGGGTACCAGCTTTATCGGGCGGCCGGATTGCCTGCCCCCCGAACGGCTTTGGCGGAAGTGCGCCTTTCCGTTTCGGGAAAGTTGGACAAGGAATTGCTTGGACTTTACACACTCTGTGAGGATGTGAACAAGCCGTTTTTGAAAGGTCATTTCGGGGACGAAAAAGGGCTCCTGATGAAACCAGAAGGATTGCGCGACTTCGTCTATCAAGGGGAGGATTGGGATAAGTACAAAACATCCTATGCGCCCAAGCGGGAGGCCACTGCTGAGGAATCAAAGCAACTGATCAAGTTTGCGAAACTCGTCGCACAAGCCGACGATACGACTTTTCGTAAAGAGATCGGACAATACCTGGACTTGGACAACTACCTACGGTTTTTGGCAACGACGGCTTTCGTGGCAAATACCGATAGTTTTTTCGGCTTGGGTCATAACTACTACCTGTACCTGCACCCAAAAACAAAAAGGCTGCATTTCATTCCCTGGGATGTTGATCGGGCGTTTGCCAATTTCGGGAACGCAACCCAGACCATGGACTTGAGCCTGAAACACCCTTATGGCGGCGCTCACAGGCTGACCGAGCGCCTACTTGCAGAACCAAATACAGGGGAGGCATATCAAAAATTACTCAAGGAACTTGTCTCCACGACCTTTGCAAGGGATCAATTCTTTAAGGAACTTGAAGTCCTTGAAAAGGTAGTCAAAGGGCCCCGGGAACGGGATGCCAAAGCCGCAACGAGCCGTCGTGAAAACGAAGGAGGATTTGGACCTCCGGGTGGTATGTTTGGTACGCCGCCGGAACTGGATGCATTTATCAAGGCCCGAACGGAATCTGTGACAGCCCAACTCAATGGAAAAACCCAAGGTTACATACCTCAGCCTAACAGATTTCCGGGGGGATTCAGACCGCTTGGCGGGCGTTCGTAAAAAAAATCGGCTGGCTGCCTGGGTGGCTGTGGTTAAAATGCGGATGTGGAATCAAAATCTCCAGGAGATAGGGATCAGCATCCAAATGCCCTGGTCAAGCCTTGAAGGTACGGTTCCATGTCGATGGGAGGTTTCATGGCTTGAAGACAAGACCCCTACCCATCCATCATAATGGGGGTCGTTTGGATCCTGGGAACGCCAAACTTGTCCTTGTTGGCCTGTCCTATCTATCCAATCCGTCCTGGTCGCTCGACCCATTTGTAAGCCTTTTTGGCGTTCAGGGAACAGAAGTGGGCCGTGGCATTTTCACCCTTTTCCAAGGCATATTCCATGACAATCCGTTGAAGTATCCCATAATCGGTAGCCAATTCGGACACCGGCCAATTGCTTCCATAAATCACTCTTTCCTTTCCAAACGCATTCCAAACGACATCAATGTAGGGGCGGTAAAAAGGAAGGTCCTTGGGAGGGCGTTTGCCATCCCTTGCCGCCCCTTCCACGAGCGCTGAGATCTTGCAAAAAACATTTGGACTCAATCCTGCCATTTGGATCCCCTTGCTCCAATCCAGGGGAGGAACCCCGGCAGTAATTTGGACATTGCCGATGTGATTCAGGACGATACGCAGCTTTGGGATTTTCTTGGCCAAAATGGCCAAAATCGCAGGGGTTTCCGGACCGCCATTGACATCTAGCGCCAAGTCCAAATCCGCCAGAATTTTGAAATCCCCCAAGGTTTCTTTTTCCAACATACCCGACACCAAATGGGAAGAAACCCGAATACCACGGAAAAGGGGATTGCCCGCAAAGCGTTTTATTTCCTTGCCAAAATCCTTCGATCCAGGTTCTATCCTGCCCACAATTCCCACGATGAAGGGATCCTCCCTGGCAATGTCCAAAAGCCACTGGTTGTCCTCAAGGCGCGAACTGGCTTCGACAATAACGGTACCTGTTATCGGCCGAAATACTTTGAGGGCACGAAGGTCCTTGGGCAAAACCGTTCGGTACAACGAGGTTCCTTTTGCGGGCCAGGGGACACCCCCGGGGCGAGTCGGGTCATAGAAATGGGTGTGACAATCAATGATGTCAAGGCCCACTTGAACACTCATTGCAAGGCCGCCAAAAAGGTTTCCACCCACAATCCCTGTAATGCCTTCGGTAAGCCAATCCCTACGGTTCATGGAAAAGTTCCTCCTGAAAGACAATACAACAGGATTGGTAATCGGCCAGGACTGGGTAGGTGGCATAACCAAGGCAACAATCCTGTCCTGCCAATTGACCTCTGACATTAACGAATAGAAGGAAAAACGGGGGGTTATATTGAGAAATCAACAAGTGCCCGCGGCAGGGATCGAACCTGCGACCGACGGTTTAGAAAACCGTTGCTCTATCCACTGAGCTACGCGGGCTGGTCACTTAACTACTTTGGGCAAAAAAGGGTAATATTTCAAGGGTGGATGCCCGTTTTTCTCAGGAAAAACGGCCAGCTGACAGAGAAAAGGAGAATGTAAAAAAAACATGGGTTGAGGCTTCGATTTTCTTAGGTTTTAGGGTGCCAATTTCCTAAAAAAGACTCATTGGAAACCCTTTCCAGAAGGCACCATTTCAAACGCCTTTTTTGGGGCTTTTTCCCGAGGAAAACACTTTGGCCACCACACCTTCCCCGCCTTCGAATGTCCTTGGAAGTTCCGAGCCCCTGAATATTTCCGATGAGCTTCGTGACAGCTACCTGAATTACGCAATGAGCGTCATCATTAGCCGTGCCCTCCCTGATGTCCGGGACGGTCTGAAACCTTCGCAGCGTCGCATCCTTGTCGCCATGAACGACCTCAACCTGGGTCCTTCCTCCTCGACCACAAAGTGTGCCGGTATCGTTGGCGAAACGATGAAGCGTTACCATCCCCACGGGGAACAGGTAATTTATCCCACCCTGGTGCGGTTGGCCCAGGATTGGAACATGCGCCACCGCCTCATCCACAGCCAGGGAAATTTTGGATCCATCGCCGGCCTACCTCCCGCTGCGATGCGTTACACCGAAGCAAGGTTGACACCGGTTGCCGCCGAATTGCTGGTGGACCTTGATAGTGACACGGTGGATTTTATCGACAACTACGATGGAAAATACCGCGAACCGCTTGTCCTTCCAGCCCGCTTTCCCAACCTTTTGGTAAATGGGTCCGACGGCATCGCCGTCGGCATGGCAACAGAAATCCCCCCGCATAACCTTCGGGAAGTCTGCGACGGGGCCATCAAACTGATCGATGATCCCTCCGTTTCGATTTCAGATTTAATGGAAATCATTCCGGGGCCAGACTATCCAACCGGCGGCATCATTTGTGGTCGACAAGGAATTTTGGACGGGTATACGACCGGTCGCGGCCGAGTCACCTTGCGAGCCCGGTGTGACATTAAAGAAGAAGGACGCAGTGCCCAGATCATCATCCGGGAAGTTCCCTTCCAAACCACCCGTAACTCTCTCGCTGAAAAAATCAGCGATTTGGTGAAGGATGACCGAATCAAGGGCATATCCGATGTCCGGGATGAATCGAGCCAACGGGGAGGCGAACCTGTCCGGTTGGTGGTGTACCTCAAACAGGGCCATGACCCCCACCTTGTCCTCAATCAGCTTTACCAATATTCCCCTTTGGAGCGAACGGCAAGCATTATCCTTTTGGCTTTGGTGGATGGCCGACCCCGGGTACTCACCATCAAGGAAATGCTGGACAGTTTTGTGCGCCATCGTGTTCAGGTTATTCGTCGCCGGACCGAACATGATTTGCGCGAGGCCAAACGCCGTTCGCACATCCTTGAAGGGCAACTCATTGCGATAGCCAGCCTGGACGAGGTGATTTCGATCTGCCGGAACAGTCCAAGTCGATCCGAGGCGCGTGAGCGACTTATGGGGCTTGAGGTTTCCGCTGCCCTGATGGAGCGGGCCCTTGGAGGTGTGGCCTTTGCCTCGCTAAGGCGTGAGCTGGGTCAGGTATCCAGCTACCACATGACCGAGGTTCAGGCCGAGGCCGTTCAGCGACTTCAAATTGGCCAACTGGCGGCCCTTGAGCGGGATGAAATCCTCAAGGAATTCCAAGGCCTCCGGGGAAAAATCATTGGTTGGGAAACACTCCTTTCCGAGGACCGGAACATCCTTGCTTTGGTCCGGGCCGACCTCGTCGAAATTCGGGACAAATTTGGCCAGGACCGACGCACCGAAATCACCGGTGAAGCACCCCACCTTGGCCGGGAAGACCTTATCGAGGAAGAAACCCGGGTGGTCACACAAAGTCATCAAGGATACATCAAAAGCCAATCCTTGAGCGACTATCGCACCCAACACCGTGGAGGCCGTGGGGTTTCTGGCGGGATGACCCGCGATGATGATTTTGTTGAGCGGTTTTTCGTGGCCAGCACCCATGCCTACCTTCTTTGCTTTACCAACACTGGCCGGGTCTATTGGATGCGCGTTTTCGATGTTCCCAAACTGACCCGAACAAGCCAGGGCCGGGCCCTTGCCAATGTCCTTTCCCTAAAGCCTGAAGAAAAGATCTCCGAAATATTGGCCGTTTCGTCCCTAACCGAAACGGAAGGGCAATCGGTCATCCTTTGTACACGCAGGGGAATCATCAAGAAAACCCCCTTGGCGGATTATTCCCGTCCTAGAACGGGAGGTATCATTGGCATCAACCTTAACGAGGAAGACAGCCTGATTGCCAGTGCCATTGTCAAGGATGGAGACCATATCATGGTCGCCACCAAGTCAGGATTGGCCATCCGTTTCAAAGAATCGGACACCCGCGACCTTGGACGGAATAGTCGGGGAGTCAAAGGAATTCGCCTGGTTGGCCAGGATGAGGTGGTTGGCATGGTGGTTGTCGATCCTGAAGGATCCCTCCTTACCATTTGTGCCAATGGCTATGGCAAAAGGACACCCTTTGGCAATTCCGTGGCAGAGGGTTTGGACGAAACCGGAAATGGCGGAGCAGGTTCGGATCAGGATCTTGCCGACGGACCGGAGACCTCCGGGGATAGTATTGACGAAACCGGAAATGGCGAGGCGGATACCGAGCGGGAGGTTGGCGAAGGTATGGTGGAAGAATCCGGTGAGGATAACGAAGAAACCAATAGTCCCTCCGGTATGGGGTACCGCCCCCAACGCAGGGGAGGCAAGGGTGTCCGCAATATCAAAACGGATGAACGAAATGGTCCGGTGGTTGGCATCGCCGCAATAAAGGGTGATGAAGACATCTTGCTCATTAGTGCCGGAGGCATGGTTCAGCGGACTCATGTGGCGGAAGTTCGCCAATGTGGACGGAATACCAAGGGCGTTCGCATTATGAACCTTAAAGAAAGTGACCGTGTAGCCAGTATGGCCAAGGTTCCTTTTGAAGAGGTATTACCTGAAGCATCTGGGGATAACAGCCCTGTCGAGGGAAATCCTCCCGGGATTACCCCTTTGGCGGACACGGCCTTGAATGGCTCTCCCGATTCTCCTTCAAAAGAAACTCCTCCAAAAGCTTGAGAATTTACCCATGCGTGTATTGGTAACTGGTGGTCACGGATTTGTAGGGGCCTGGATTCTGAAGATTCTCCACGCCCGTGGTGATGAGCCAATCGTTTTTGACCTCCACGATAACGCCAGACGGCTAGAGGTCCTATACCCCATTGGACAAACACCCCAATTTGTGTTTCAAAGCGGGGATGTCACCAAGCTTGAGGATCTCCTTAAGGCGATCGACAGCCACAACATCGAAAAAATCATCCATTTGGCCGGTCTCCAGGTACCCACTTGTCGCCAAAACCCCCATTTGGGAATGTCGGTGAATGTGGGAGGGACGCTCAATGTATTGGAAGCAGCCAGGCTTCGTCGGGACATGGTAAATCGGGTGGTGTATGCTTCGAGTGCTGCTGTTTTTAGCCCAGCCGAGGCCTATCCAACCGGTCCATTGGCGGATGATGTTCCGCTTAATCCGGGCACCCATTATGGCTGGTTCAAGATCTGCAATGAAGGCAATGCCCTTGTCTATCACAGGGAACATGGCGTTCCAAGCGTAGGCCTAAGGCCATGGACCGTATACGGCGTGGGCCGTGATGTAGGCATGACAAGTGAACCGACCCGTGGACTCAAGTGTCTGGCCCTGAATCGTCCCCACCTGATCAACTACGGCGGCTGGCAGGATATGCAGTTTGTTGAAGATGTGGCCGCAGCTTTTGTCGCATGTCTGTCCGGTGATTACAAAGGCCCCAAAAGTTACAATCTCCGGGGAGCGGTTGTGGATATGCAACAATTCCTTGATGCGGTTGCCGAGGTTGAACCCGCCTCAAGGAGGCTTCTTTCCTTCAAGGGTGGTCAACTTCCCATTGCCTGGGATCTATGCGACCGGGCGATCCAGACGGATTATGGCCCGATCCCGGCGGTTTCCCTTGTCGAGGGAATTCGCAAAACCTTGAATGCCTTCCGCAGCCTTGAAGCGGAAGGCCGGCTGGATAAAAACGACCTCGGTGCATAATTTCCTTTTGGTGGAATGATCCCTCCGGCAGGCTTTATCGTGCCTCAATTGGTAAGGATTTTATTTGCTCCAGGAATCCGTTCCCAAAGGATTCTAAGGCCGTTAAGGCCGACAAGGACTGTGCTTCCTTCGTGACAAATAACGCCCAACCAGAGCGGCAAATCAAGAAAGGTCCCCACGATCAGGATCCCAATCACACCAAATGAGAATTTCATGTTCTGACGAACACGCTTGCGAGCCAACCGACTGATGCCTAAGGCGAAAGGCAATCCGGCGAGATCATCCCGCATAAGGACCACATCCGCCACTTCCAGGGCAACATCGGTCCCGGCCCCTCCCATGGCAATTCCCACCGAGGCAGCCGAAAGTGCGGGCGCATCATTGACCCCGTCTCCGACCATGGCAACGACGGTTTCGTTTTCCTTGAGGCGGGCCAATTCGAAAACTTTTTGTTCGGGGAGGAGGCCTGCCCTTACCTCATCCGCACCTATTTCACGACCGATGATTTCTGCGACCCGTTCATGATCCCCTGTAAGTATAATCGTTTTCTTTATGCCCATTTGCCTTAGGGATTCCAGGATACCTATTGCCTCGGGCCGAATTTGGTCTGCCACCCCAATGACACCGCAGGACAAGGGAGTGGTTTCACCTGTTTTGTGACTGAGGACGAACAGTGCCGATTTTCCCTCCCCACGAAAGCGGTCCGCCTGTTCGGTAACATCCAAGGGGAGGTCCATTCCCCTGGCCAGGAAAAGGGATTCCCTTCCAATCCCAACCCAAAACCATGGCTGTCCCGGTTCCTGAACCCTGGCCCAGACCCCCTTGCCCGTGAAACTTTGAAAACTGTCCACAGATAATGGGGAGGGGAAAAGACCTTTGGCCTTGGCTTCCCTTACCAAAGGAATACCGAGGGGATGTTCGCTATGGTGTTCTACCGCCGCTGCCAACCGGAGGAGGCTATCGGCATTTTTTTCCATTGTCTCCTTTTGGACCCAAATGTCGGTAACCGACGGTTTCCCCATGGTAATGGTGCCCGTTTTGTCAAAGGCGATCGATTCCACCTTGCCTAGCGTTTCCAAATGGAGAGCACCTTTGAACAGGACCCCATGGCGGGCGGCCCGGGCTATGGCCGAGAGCATCACCGAGGGGGAGCTAAGTACGACGGCACAAGGTGAGGCAGCCACCAGCAGCACCATGGCATGATAAAAAGCGTCATGCCATGATTGGGTGTGGATGAGTTTCCCACCGAATAAAGCGATAGATGCTCCAAGCAAGACTCCTACCACATAAGGCCTTTGCCAGGATTCCACCAACCGCTGGGTGGGGGTTTTTTGGGCTTGGGCTTCATGAACCATTTTTACGATCCGGGCCAGGGTCGAATCCTCCCCCGCCTTGGTCATCCGGACGATAACGCTACCCTGACCGTTGATGGTGCCTGCGAAAACGGCTGATCCGACCGGTTTCAGGATCATTTCGCTTTCCCCCGTCAGGGTGGATTCATCGGCCCAGGTCTCACCCTCGAGGATTTCACCATCTACCGGAAACAGTTCCCCGGGCCGGACCCGGACCAGGTCATTGATTTGTAACGATTCCGCAGGGATCAACCGTTCTCCTGTCGCTTCCAACAGCATGGCTTCCCGGGGGCGAAGGTGGATCAGCGACTCGATGGATCTTGTTGTCCGGTACATGGCGAAGGATTCAAGCGTTCCTGAAAAGGAGAAAAGGAATAAAAGGATTGTTCCTTCCATCCAATCCCCAATGGAAGCGGCGCCCAAAGCGGCAAAAACCATGAGGAGGTCAACATTGATTTTGCCGCGAGGGAGACCCTCCAAAGTGTTCAGGGTGGGACTCCACCCACCGGCCAGGAAAGCAATGACGCAAGGAACAATGAATACCCAGGAAGGCTGTTGGGAATGTGCGGCCCAAATTGCGGTGGATCCAAAAAGGGCACAAAAACAGGTAGAGAGGATACCCGCCCATGGAAGCGTAGCCTTGGAAAGGTTTCTTTTGAGGGGCGCCGATTCAGGTGGATTGGAATCTTGATTCATGTAAAGGCAATTGTATCGGCAAGCCCTGTGGTCATAAAGCGTTTATCTGATGGTTGCCCTAAACATCAAGAGAAGAGTCGCTCAATAGGGTCTCCAGCAGCAAGTCGAAGGGGCCTTCCCGCCTGATCGTGGATTTCGGTGGCGGGATCAATGCCAAAACGCCAATAAATTGTTGCCGCCAGGTCCCCTGGAATGACAGGAAACGAGGCGGGATACGCTCCTTGTCGATCGCTTGATCCATAAACCGCCCCTCCTCTCACTCCCCCTCCAGCCATAAGGACGGTGTAACAATCCGGCCAATGATCGCGTCCCCCCGTGGTGTTGATGCGGGGGGTTCGGCCAAATTCTCCAGTCACCATAACCAGGGTGGATTCCAAAAGTCCCCGTTCCTCGAGATCCTCAATAAGTGCGGAAATGGATCGGTCGGCCATGGGAAGAAGAGCTTCCCGGTGTTGGCGAAACCCATCAGCATGGGCATCCCAATTTTGGCCCTGTTGTTTAAAATCGTTTACTTGTACAAATGTTACTCCAGCTTCGATTAACCGCCTTGCCACAAGGAGGTTTTGCCCACGCATTTGGCGGGCATGACCAAGTTCTGCCGCAGACCCCGCCGGTTTTGGTTCAAAATCGTACCCATACCGTTCGCGAATCGATTGCGGTTCCTTGGTCAGGTCGAGTGCTTGGCGAATATCCGCATTGGCCAAAAGTTCATAGGCTTTTTTGTAAATCGCATTTTGAACATCGGATTTATCGATAAGAGATGGTTTGCCTGAAAGGGCCTGAAAAAGGCCATCCCTTGTTTTTTGGCGGTCTGCTCCAAGCTCTGCCGAGGGTATCAGGCTTTCCACCGCATAACGCTTGTCGTTGACATCCACCTCGATACGGAGGGGATCTGCATTTTTTCCAAGGATGCCCCCACCTTGGCTGGGAGTAGGAACCACATTCTGATAGGTGAAAGGAAGGGCTGCAAAAGGAACCTGTCTTCTGTTGGAGTGGAACCTGGCCACTGCACTCCCCATGGAAGGATAGACCTGGGGTAAAGGAGCGAAAAGTTCACGATCCTGCCCATCTAGCGGCCTGCCGGTAAGTGCATGAATGGAGGCCGAATCGTGAAGCCTGGCGGTATGGGAAACGCTCCGGATGAGGGCAAACTTGTTGGCCAACCGAGCCAGATTTGGCACATGTTCCGTTACCCTTAGCCCCGGAACGGGGGTGGCGATGGTTTTGAACTCTCCACGAATTTCGGCAGGTGCATTGGGTTTGGGATCAAAGGTGTCGATATGGCTAGGACCACCATATTGAAAGATCAGGATGCAGGCACGAATCGGTTTGGCAACGGTAGCAAGGGGTTGATTTCCTGCCACGGCCCGGGCTTGAAGCAGGTTCCCAAACCCCAATCCAGCCCCCAACCCAAGGCGGACAAAGCCCCTCCGGCAAAGCATCTGGAAAGCCTTGGCCTCCGGGGCACACGGGTCCCAATGGTTATTTGTTTGCCGTTTCATGCCAATAGCCCCCGAACCACTTCGCCATGTACATCGGTTAAGCGAAAATCCCGACCGGCGTAACGGAAGGTTAATTTTTCATGGTCAAATCCCAACAAATGGAGCATGGTTGCATGAAGGTCATGGACACTTACAGGCTTTTCCACCGCTTGGAATCCAAAGTCGTCGGTCGCCCCATAGGCGGTACCCCCGCGAACCCCACCCCCGGCCATCCAAACGGAAAAACCATAATGGTTGTGGTCGCGCCCCGACAAGGCGGGCATCTCGGCAACTGGGGTCCTGCCAAACTCACCACCCCATAGCACCAGGGTGTCTTCAAGCATTCCCCTTTGCAACAGGTCATCCAGGAAGGCACAAATGGGTTGATCCCAACTTCGTGAAAGGGAGCGGTGTTGGCCCTCCAATCCGTCATGGTTGTCCCAAGGTTGGCCTCCGCCGCTCCATACCTGGACCATGCGGACCCCCCTTTCCAATAACCGCCTGGCAAGCATGAGTTGGCGACCATGGGTGGTATCACCATAGCGGTCTTTCAGGATCTTTGGTTCATCGGCGAGATCCAAAGCCCCAAGTGCCTCCGCCTGCATCCGATACGCCAACTCAAACGATTCCATCCGGGCCTGCATGGCGGCATGGGCAGCATCTTTTGACGGATGCTTCGCCAAATGGTCCCGGTTGAGGTTGGCGATCAAATGCATTTGTTCCTGGCGATCCACCGGATTCCATTTTTGGTGCTTGAGGTTTTCCAACAACCGGGTGGGATCGGTTTGGGATGTATCCAGATGGACTCCCTGAAATGCCCCCGGGAGAAAAGCACTACGCCAGTTTTGAACACCAACTATGGGCAATCCCCCCGGGCAAAGCACAACAAAGGCGGGCAGGTTCTCCCCCTCGGTGCCTAGTCCATAAAGCAACCACGACCCAAAGCTGGGCCGTGGGAGGCGGCCATCGCCTGTGTTCATCAACATCAAGGAGGGTTCGTGATTGGGGACTTCGGCAAACATGGACCTAACCACACAAAGCCTATCCGCATGGCGCATTCCGGTAAGCTGGAACAGTTCACTCATTTCGAGCCCGGATTGGCCATATTTTTGGAACTTGAACGGCGAACGCATGACGCCCGCAGTCTTTCTTTCCGTCCGGAGTGAGGCTTCCGGTACCGGTTTGCCATGGTACTTGTCCAGCAGTGGTTTGGGGTCAAAAGTGTCTACCTGGCTTGGGCCCCCATTCATGAACAGGTGAACGACCCGCTTGGCCTTGGCGGGAAATCGGGACGGGTGGGGGGTCAGGTCGCTGGCGGTTGCACCCTGGGTTAGTGCCAAGGCGGTGGCACCCAGGCCATAGGGAAGGGCCGACAGGAATCCCCGGCGATTGACAAACTCCAAAATCGATCCCTTTTGTTTCATTAGAATTTCAATCCACAAAGGTAAATTCATTGGAAGCCAAAAGCGCCTGAGCCGCCCGGACGGGTCCCTCGGGTCCCTGTTTCGTCAAAAAATCCTTGATCGTGGTCAATTCTTCCTTGCTTGGGGTCCTTTGCAAGGCAATTCGGTAAAGAGCATTGGTCCAGACATCCGACTTGGCCGGGTCACCCGCCCTTTTGGCAAGGCCCTCGGCACAGGCCATTCCGAACGGATTATTCAGGAGCCAAAGGGCCTGAATGGGGGTCGTTGTTTGGTCCCGTTTCGGGGAGGTGGCATCCGGGGAGGGAAAATCAAAATTCCTTAAAAAGGCCGGAACCTGGAGCCTGTCAATGTGCAAATACATGGTCCGCCTTGGCGCATTGAAATCCTTGGAAGAGGGACCGCTCACCGAGGGGTTTAACCTTCCTGAAACAAGGAGCATGGAATCGCGAAGGGCCTCAAAATCAAGCCTTCGTGCAGATTGATGGGATAATAATCTATTTTCGGGATCTTTTTCAAGGGACCCGGTGGGAATCTGTACAGACCTGGACCAGGTCGCACTGGATAAAATGCGCCTGAGCAACCGACGGGTGGACCATCCATCCTCGATAAAGGAATGGGCGAGATAGTCAAGCAACTCAGGGTGGGTGGGAGGATCACCCCGGCTACCAAAATCCCCCGGGGTTCGCACCAGACCTTCGCCAAAGCAGGTCATCCAAACCCGATTCACCCAGACTCGCACCAACAAAGGGTGCTGGGCATGGGTGATGGTCTCAGCCAATTCAAGTCGCCCTGATCCTGAGGTTACCGGGACAGACCTTCCAACGCTTGGTGGAATGATCCTGGCCGCCTCTGGGCCGGGTCGCAAAGGGTTGCCGCGCAGGTAAATTCGACCAGGTTTGGGATCGGGGATATCCACCAGGGCATGGGCCCTGGGAGGGGCACCTTTGCCATCCATCCTCCACTGTTCCACCTTTTTTCGTAAATCCTGCAAGACTGCCTGGGAAGCCCGATCCGGAAAAAGCTCAAGGTCTGTAAACGCTGCCTGGGGAGTATTCCAGGGTGCATTCTTGTCGTTTTGGTCAAGGGTTTTGGCAACCACGCCCGAAAAGGCCTTGGCAGCATCGGCCAACGAATTGGCCTTGGCCATTTTTAACCCTTCCACAAGCTCCTTATTCGAGGAACGGTGGTCCCCCCCAAGAAGTAGGGCCAATTTTTGGCCAAACCCCTCGGGAGGTAGGCCTTCAATTTTCCACCAAAGCCCCCAAATCGGATCCGCTTTTTGAGCGGGGGCATCCAACCACACCCGCCACCTTTTGAGAAGGGTAGGATTGGGTTCATTGGGATCCGTCAACAGCATAAAATCGTCCTGGGCCGGTTTGGCCCGAAGCGTTTGAAGGGCAACCAAATGTTCCCCCAATCGTTCTTTTGCCGAGGCCAAATTTTTCAGATGCTTTTCGCGGATCAAAGTCCCAAGTTTTTCCTCCCGGTTGACAAGTTCCTTGCGAAAGGCTTCGTATTCCGGGGTCGAAGGCGGCGTCCCAAAAAGCGGAGGTACTTCGGGCTCCACCGAGTTGGCAAAAACCGAGTGCAGGCTGTAATAATCCGCCATGCTTACGGGATCGAACTTGTGGTCATGACACCGGGCACAAGTAACCGTTAGTCCCAAAAGCCCTCGCGATACAACATCAATGCGGTCATCAATAATGTCATGATTGTTGTTCATAAAGCGACCACCAAGAGCCAGAAAACCCAAGGCGGGCAAATCCTCTTGCGGCCCACGCCCTGATTCAAACAGTCGATCGGCGGCAATCTGGGCTTTGATAAAACCATCAAATCGCCTATCCTCCCGAAATGCACGAACTAGCCAGTCCCGATACGCCCAACTCCAGGGATATTGGCCATCTTGAAAGAAGACATAGCCTTTGGTATCGCTGTAACGCGAGACATCCATCCAATGGCGGGCCCATCGCTCGCCATGGGAGGTCCCCTCGAATAGGTCCTCCAAAGCCCATTGCCATGCATCCGGACGTTTATCGTTGAGGAATGCTTCGACCTTTTCATGGGTGGGAGGAAGCCCGGTGAGGACATAAGCGGCCCGTCGGTAAAGGGTACGGGGATCGGCGACCGGAGCCAAAGCCAACCCCTTCTTTTGGATCTTTTCCCCAATGAACGAGTCAATCGGGTCCCTGCAAAGCATCGAGGTTGCCAGTTTGGGAACCGGGGGGGCAATCGGGGGTTTCAGAGCCCAAAGTTCGGACGCCTTGGCAGCCCCCCCAACCGTATCTTTGGGCCAATAGGCCCCTTTGGAAATCCATTCACCGATTTTTGCAATCTGCTCCCTGGAAAGAGGGTTTTTGGGAGGCATCCGCTTTTCAGCTTCGGGCAACAAGTGTTGGTAAAGGAGGCTGGCTTCCGGTTTTCCCGGAACAATAACCATACCCGATTCACCACCGCCAAGGGCATGATTGCGGCTATCCAACCTCAAAGAGGCTTGCTGTTTTTTTGGTCCATGGCAAGTAAGGCAATGTTCCACAAAAAGGGGGCGGATATGCTTTTCAAAATCAACACGGTCCTCACCCATGGCATGAAAACTCATGGTGGCCAAAAAGGCACAAGCAATCAGACCAAGGTGGGGTTTACAGGCCATTGGGGGTTTCTGGGGAGAGATTCAGGCAGGTAATACTATTCCATTCTACACACCCTGGGTTGTCCATGGTAAATCGGCACAATTCGAAGGAAAGTCCATGGGTTCCATTGGGGACCAAAAGAATAGTGCAAGGTTTGGAACCTAAATTTCCCTGGAAAGAAGAAAGGGGTGAAGCTTTTATGCCCTGAGAGTCAATCTGGACCGATTGGGGAACCAACCACCCTTTAATATTTGCAATCCGGTGCCTAAAAGAATTCCTGGAGGATGAACTTTGCTTTGGGCAAGAAGGGAGGAGAAAAGGGGTCTTGGAATTGACAAAGAGAGGGTGAAGGAGCTATTATTTGTTTGAACAACTATCGGATCCCATTTTATGGTTCACTCTTTAACCAAACACCCTCAAATCGTGGTCATCGGTGGGGGACCTGCCGGGGCAACCGTGGGGACAATCTGCGCCCAAGCGGGCTTTTCCGTTCAAATTCTCGAGAGGGAGAAAGGCCCCCGGTTTCATATCGGTGAATCCTTGATGCCTGCTACCTATTGGACGCTCAAGCGGTTGGGTGCCCTCGACAAGATGAAAGCCAGCCGCTTCCAGAAGAAATATTCCGTACAATTCATATCGGAATCAGGCAAGGAATCGCAACCGTTTTATTTTTTCGAAAACAATCCCCACGAGGCCTCGCAAACCTGGCAAGTTGTTCGGGAAGAATTCGATTCGATGCTCCTTGATAACGCCAAAGAACATGGGGCAATGGTGAGTTACGGCCTAAGGGCCCTGGATGTGCTAATGGAAGGAACCAGGGCCGTTGGTGTGCGTGTCCGGGATGGAAATGGACAGGAAAAAGAGATTAATTGTGATGTGGTGGTGGATGCCACCGGCCAAAGTTCCCTCATCATGAACAAACTGGGGCTCAAGGTGGCGGATAAACACCTTCGAAAGGCATCCCTTTGGACCTATTACAAGGGTGCATCGCGTGAAGAAGGCCTTGATGAGGGGGCAACCCTTGTTTGTGCAACAAAGGATAAAAAAGGGTGGTTTTGGTATATACCTCAACACAACGATATGCTCTCGGTGGGAGTAGTATCGTCCATGGATGAACTTTTTGGTCCCGAATGCGGCACCCACGAAGAGGTTTTTCTTCGGGAATTGGAGAGGTGTCCTGCGGTAATGAAACGCATTCAGTTAGGGGAAAGGGTTGGCCCATTTTACTCCACCAAGGATTTTTCCTACCAATCGAAACAGATTTCCGGGCCGGGGTGGGTGCTTGTCGGGGATGCCTTTGGTTTTTTGGATCCGATCTATTCTTCAGGAGTGTTTCTTGCCTTGAAATCGGGTGAAATGGCCGCCGATGCCATCATTATGGGCTTTGCCCGGGGAAACCTTGACAAACATACGCTTGGTTCTTGGGAGGGCGAATTCCTTCAGGGAATGAATCGGATGAAACGCCTTGTTTATGCGTTTTATGAGGGCTTTAACTTTGGGGCATTCATCCGGAAACACCCGGAAATGAAGAGGCACATCATTGATCTTTTGGTGGGCGACCTATTCAAAAACTCGGTGGACGAAGTTGCCCTCCCCATGGATGCCATGAGGCGGGAACTTTGTGACGCATCGGGAATGGAATTTGCCCAAGTATGACCAAAAGCTGCCCAAAGCAAACAACAAGACCCTCTTGCCCAATACGGGACCGTTCCGGATGGATGCAGCTTCGGATTATAAATTTCGCCTAAGGCCAATGGGGCGGAGTCCGGTGTACGCCGCAGCCAAGGCTTCGACGGGATGCCCAACCCAAAATTGGGGTTTCTGCTCCCTGATGTGGCGAATCATCTGCAAAAGGCACCCAACATTTCCGCTAAGAACACCATCGGCACCGGTGTCCAGGACATTCCGGGCTTTGCGCACCCCCAGGGTATGGGACATTTCCGGTTGGGTAATGTTGTAGCTTCCTGCTGCCCCACAACAAAAATCGGATTCGTTCAGGGGTAAAAGTTGTAATCCCTCAATGAGAGCGAGCATTTGCCTGGGTTGGCTCCGAATTTTTTGGGCATGGGCCAACCCGCAAGCATCGTGGTAGGTGGCCTTGAGCTTGAGGGGATATTTGGGTTTGACAGGGCCAAGTTCGGCCAAAAACTCCATGATGTCCTTTGCCTTTTTTCCAAAAATGTCCCCTTTTGAAGGACCTTCACCTCCCGCCAACAGGCTACCATAGTCTTTGATGACCGGGCCACAACCGCCTGCATTGTTGATAATGGCATCACAATCCGCCAAACTGCCAAGGGCTTTGTCAAATACAATGCAGTTTGCCCGGGCCAGGTTGGCTGCCTCCTTGTCCAATCCCGCATGTTTGTGCAAGGCCCCACAGCATACCTGGGATTTGGGGATGATAACATCGCAACCGTTGTGTTGGAGAACAAGGGCTGTGGCCAGGTTGGCTTGGGGAAAAAATGCATCCTGGGCACAACCGAGCATGAGACCTACCCGGGCCCGACGGGGACCAATGGCAGGAAGAAACTCTGGCAGGTTATGGTAGGAACGGAGGGTTGGAACGATTTCCTGCATCGTCCGGAGGGACTTTGGCAGCAGCTTGGCCCCTAAACGGACAAGAGGACCCAAACCCAACATCTGCAAAAACCGCAAAGGCAAAAGGGCCCACCGCATACGATCCCGGAAAGGAGTAAGGTTAAAGAGCATCCACCGTTGGAGTGGCGTGACGGTTGGAGCGGGAGTGCCTATCCGGGCGGAATCCTCCTTGAAGGAGTGGATAATATGATGATACTTTACCCCCGAAGGACACGCTGTCTCACAGGCCATACATTCCAGGCAAAGGTTGAGGTGCCCTTGGGCTTCGGAGGAAAGTTCCGCACGGCCATCGGTAATCGCCCGCCACAGGTAAATCCTCCCACGGGGGGAATCGTTTTCATCTCCTGTGATGACATAGGTCGGACACGATCCCAGACAAAGCCCGCAATGAATGCAATTCATGAACAGTTTATAATCGATATTTGAACCCAGGAGTTCCCCCCCCGTTTGGGGGGAATTCCCAACCAGTGGAAGGCTTTTTTTGGTGTCAATTGCGTTCATTGGTCAATCCTGTCCCGGCAAAACTCATTGGGGTTTTTGGAATCAAATGCCCGGTAGAAAACGGCCGGGGTTAAAAGTCCCTTTTGGGTCCATCTCGCGGTGGATCCGGCGGGAGATTTCGTGATCTGGCCTGGGGGTGCCCCAAACAGGGATACTCCTCCGCCACGCCACCGGACCTGATTCAAGAATCAGGTTCCCGCCCCGTTTGAGGGCTAAACCCGAAAGTTTTTCCGCCATTTCCACCACATTTTCCAAAGGCGTCTCCCCGGGAAGGTGAATTCTGGCCACGCCATTTTGCAAATGTCCGGTGACCAATCCCGTTTTGGCGATTTCATTGGCAAGGGTTAATACCATGGACAATTCTGACGCCCGTGCGGTTGCCTTGATTGTGGCGTAACCAGACCCTTGTTCGAGGTTATTCAATTCCCTGGAGGAATGTCCTAACGAGGTAAGCCCCTGCCAAAAGGACTCCTCCTGGCCTCCTTCCATAACCAGAGGTTTCCAAATAGCGACCTCTTGACAAAGGGTATCCACTTGCCATTGGACTGCCAGGGAATTCTCTTCAAAGCCCACAGCCACTATCCACCCCATCCGTTCGGTGTGGAGCGGGTCCGGATTGGAAATCCCACGGTTTGCCAAGGCAATCATGGCTCGTGCATTGAGTACATCCACCGAAACCGGCCTCGTTTGGGAGTTATGCAAAGTATCGGCGGCAGCCTCGAGATTTGTCGAAAAACAGCGTAAAAAAACAATAGCCCTAGCCTCATTCAAGGGGCGAAGTTTCAGGGTAACCTCGGTGATGACACCTAAAGTTCCCAAGGCTCCCGTATGCAATTTGCAAAGGTCATAGCCTGCCACATTTTTCACCACCCGCCCGCCCGCTTTGGCCTCATCCCCTCCATCGGTCAGGTATTTGATCCCAAGGACATAATCCCTTAGTGTCCCATGACCCAGGCGCCTTGGTCCCGAAGCATTGGTTGCAATCATTCCGCCAATGGTTTCCTTTTCCGGGTCGATCGAATCAATCGGGAGCCGTTGCCCTTTTTCCGAAAGTATTCTTGCCAGTTTTCCAAAGGTGATTCCTGCCTGGACAGTAATGGTCATATCTGCAACGGGATGGTCAATGACAGCATCCAAGGCAGTCATATCCACCGCCGTCCCAGGTTTTTCAGGAATACGACCCAAGGTGGATCGGGTTTGTCCACCAATGGGATAAAGGGCGGTTTGGGTCTGGACAGCCTCTACAACCAGCCTGGAAAGTGCAGCGATTGTGAGAGGTCGCATCAAGGGAAGATCAAGGTCGCCCAGGAGGATCCGCCCCGTTTGTGTGCAATCATTGCTCATGGCGAGGCCTTCTTTCCGGTTACCATTACTTCCAATCCATTGCCATGCTGATGGCCATTCTCGTTGCATCCCCCTGCCGTGGGAAGCATTTTGCCCGGGCTGCACAGACCCTCCGGGTTGAAAGCGTTGCGTAACCGGAAAAACATACCCAGGTCCACCGGGCTGAACAACTTGGGCATAAAACTGATTTTCTCCACACCAATTCCGTGCTCCCCTGTCACCGATCCACCCATGGCCAGACAGGCATCCAGGATTTCCGTACTGGCATCAAGCACTTTTTTAACCTGTTCAGGATCTCTTTCATCGAATAACAATATCGGGTGAATGTTGCCATCTCCCGCGTGAAACACATTGGCAATCCGGATGTCGTACCTGGTACTGATTTCCTGAATCGTCCGCAACATTTCAGGAAGCCTGGTTCTTGGTACGACTCCATCCTGCGTACACAAACTCGGCGCAAGTCGGCCCACCGCACCAAACGCCTGCTTGCGGCATTTCCACAAGAGGAGCCTTTGATCCTCGGTGTCGGCCCGACGGATCTCGCGGACTTGGCACTTTTTGGCGATCGCCTCCATGCGCAAAGCCTCCTCGTCAAGCCCTGCCTCAATCCCATCCACCTCCATGATCAGGACTGCCCCCGCATCAAGGGGAAAACCAAACCCGAATGCTTCTTCCACCGCCCTGAGAATGAGGGAGTCAAGCAACTCCAGGGCGGCAGGGACGATGCCCGCCTCAATGATACCCGAGATGGTGGCCGTGGCATCATCCACCGATTCAAAGATACCCAAAAGCGTCCGGTAGCCATGGGGATTTCTTGTGAGCCGTACATAACTGCGGCAGGCAATGCCAAAAGTCCCTTCCGAGCCGACCACCACGCCGGTTAGGTCATAGCCCGGGGCATCTTCCACCGGACCACCCAGGGTATAAATCTCGCCGGTGGGTAGAACCATTTCCACACCCAGGACATGATTTACCGTTACCCCATATTTCAAGGTGTGTGGCCCGCCCGAATTGGTGGCAATATTTCCCCCGATGGTGCATGCTCCCTGGCTGGAAGGATCGGGCGCAAAGTGCCAACCTGCCCCTTTGATTTGATTGGTTAGCCATACATTTACCAACCCTGGATCGACCAAGGCAAAGCGGTTTCGCTGGTCAATCTCCCAAATGCGCTTCATCCTTGCCAAAGAAATGACGACCCCACCCCCCACAGGAAGGCACCCCCCCGCAAGGCTTGTCCCGGCCCCACGAGGCAAGAAAGGAACCTTTGCCTCGTGGCAGATCTTTACTATCCGGGATACTTGATCCGTGTCGTTTGGAAATACCACCACCTCGGGCTTGTTTCGCTCGATCGTGAAACCATCGCACTCATAAACAAGCAACTCCGAATCGTTGGTAATCATCCCGGTGGGCCCAACTACCTCCCGAAGTTTGCCGAGGATTGTTTTGTCCATGAAAAATTGGCCTTTGTGATGGGGCGAGGATTTGCGGTGGCTTCCCCAATGTTCGCTTGCCTGCCCTTTGAGGATCCGGATTACTAATACCGCAAGCCGTTGGACCTAAGATGGATGGCTGGTTTTGGTAACTGGCCCTGGAATTCGGGACCGCTTTCGGCCTCGAGGATGTCCGCTATCAAAAGATCATGGTCCCCGGCTCCCTGAAATCCTGCGGATCGACATAAAAACCAGGCACAAGCCTCATCAAGGGTTGCACCTCCCCTTTGACCGCGCCTGGTGTGCAAAAATCCTTCAAAGGGGTATTCGTTGGCTTTGCCAAACCGGGACAAGAGGTCTTTCCGGCCTTCGGGGAGGATGCTCAAAGTAAAATCCAAACCTGTTTCCAAAAGGGAACCAATCCCCCGCCCTTGGGCCAAAGCAATGCTTAACCGTGGCGGGTTAAAGGAACATTGCTGCACCCAGCTGGCCAGCATGGTTTGGTCTTTGTCTTCATGATGGGCACAAATGACAAACAATCCGCTAGGAATGCGCCCAAGGGCCCGGCCTATGGCACCTAATTGTTCCGGATTGGGTTGATTACCAGATTGGTGAGGTTTCATTTGGCTATCTTAGAGGTTGAACATGGGGTGCCAAAGGTTACCCAGGTAGGGTTTTCCGTTTTCAGTTTTTATCCATTCGGTCGGTTACGCAAACTCTTCACCAGTTCAGCCATGGGCCGTTCGTCCCAAGGCTGGTTGCCCTTCCTTATTGAATAAGATGGTTCCCAATCCCTCTTTTCGATGGCTTTGGATCAACCAATAAGGTATATTGCTACACAGCCACATATACGAGGATGTGACTTGAAAACAGGGCCATATTCCGTTGGTTAACCGTCTCCCTTGCCGCTGCCCCGTTATTGCCCACCTCCTTTCCCTTTGCCAAAGGAATGACTGATGCCCTTTCCCCCAAATAATGCAATGGGTTGCCTAGGATTCCGGAAGGACCGCTTAGGAAGTAGGCGGGAGTTTCTGAAAATCGGTGCTTTGGGAATGGGAGGACTTTGCCTACCGGGGCTACTCAAAGCAGAACGGGCCATGGGAATCAAAACCTCCCATAAAGCCGTTATCATGATTTACATGGTTGGTGCTCCCCCCCACCAGGATATGTACGACCTAAAAATGAACGCCCCCAAGGAGATCCGGGGAGAGTTCAAGCCGACCTCTACAGCGGTCCCCGGAATCCAGATTTGCGAACACCTTCCCAAACTCGCCTCGATCATGGACAAGCTGGTTCCCTTGAAGTCGGTGCATGGATCCCCAAGTGGTGACCACGATTCTTTCATTTGCTACACCGGCCGAACGGTTCAAAACCAACCCCCCGGAGGATGGCCCTCCATTGGGTCGAACATTTCAAGGCTATTGGGTTCGGTAACCCCATCCGTGCCACCCTTTTTTGGACTGGCACCCCATGCTGGCCATCCGCCCTATGGGTCTCCTGGCCATCCCGGTTATTTGGGTGTGGCTCATGCCGCAATTCGGCCTGCCGGACCTGTGAAAAAGGATATGGTTAAAAACGCAATCAACGAATTCCACTTAGCCGATCGCCAAAGTCTGTTGACCCGTTTTGATCAATTGCGGAAGGAAAACGATGCCCGCACCACATCGGATAGTTTGGATGCGGCAACCCGAAAGTCGATGGAAATCCTGACTTCAAGCCGCCTTGTCGATGCCCTTGATCTTTCCCGCGAACCCACCAGGGTCCGGGAACGATATGGCAAAGGTGATGCAAATAACTATGGGGATGGGGCTCCTCGCAACATGGAGCATTTTTTGATGGCTCGTCGGCTGGTGGAGGCCGGGGCAAGGGTGGTAACCCTGAACTTTGGACGCTGGGATTTCCACAGCAGCAATTTTAGCGAATGCAAAAACACTCATTTCCCCTTGTTTGATCATGGAATGCACACCTTGATCACCGATCTCCATGAACGCGGTTTGGACAAGGATGTTGCCGTTGTGGCCTGGGGTGAGTTTGGCCGTACGCCCCAGATCAACAAAGATGCCGGTCGGGATCATTGGCCCCAAGTGGGCGGGGGCTTAATGGCCGGAGGAGGATTCAAAACAGGCCAGACCATCGGTGCCACGGACAGGATCGGTGCTACCATCACCCAGCGGCCCATTCATTTTGGCGAGGTTCACGCCACTCTTTACCACCATTTTGGCATCGACTACCGAAATGTCACCCTGCCTGACTACTCCGGTCGCCCCCATTACTTGGTGGACGATTGGCAACCGATGTCAGAATTGCTTTAATCAGTCTGGCAAAAATTGGATTTATAAAGAATGCCTTAAAAACCCAGTTTGTTTTCCTGTCCGTTGAAGGCGGATTTGAATAATCCCTGGAAAAACTGGGTTTTCATGGTCCCAACTGCGTTATTTGGGCCAAATCCAGCCTTTTGCATCGCAAGGAAATATCCCCCTTTCTTGCCAAAGCCGCTTGCCTCCACATTTCATTCCGATTAGCTTTAACCTAGCATCCCTCAAACTCTCGGCTGGGATTCCGGCATGTTTTCCCGGATTAGGTTCCTTGTTCGTTGGTTGCGTCAGTTTTATCGTCCGATTTCCCCAATCCTAAACCATTCACCCCTTGCCCTTGAAATCCTTGAAAGCCGAATTGTTCCCGATTGCCAAGGATTTTCGCAATCACTGTCACAATGGACCGAAAATCAATGGCTGCATCCCCCCGCCTCTGTTGCCTCCCTTTCGTCCACCTCATTTCTCGTCCCCTTTGTGGCTCCAACGCCTCCCTCCTCAGAACCGGGTGCGGTTCCTACCGATTTTTCCCAGTTCCATTTTCCTTCTACACTTCCTGTCGAAACAGTAACACCCACCCTGTCCACCCCCATTCTTTCCGGGAATTACCAACGGCACTACACGCTAAACGCCCAAAGGCCAAACGAGCAGGTTTACCTGGATGTCCAAATCGTATCCGGCGTCCAATTCGATTCCACCTCCGTCACCGAATCCGGAACCCTGGCCGTTTCCCAAACTGTTCTGCAAAACGGATCCCTAATGAGCCAAATCGTGGCCTCGGTGATCCCGTTTTCCCAAACGGTCCCTGAGGACACAAACGGCCTGCACTATTTCGGACTCGGAAGCGATGGAGCCCCAGGCTACACCGCTTCGGGCCTTCTGAATTCTCAAACCACTTGGAATCAAGTCTTGGGGTCCGATTCCACCGCCTTTTTAACCAATGGTTCCTGGACCTTTTCCGATAACACTTCTTTTGGTCTTTCGACCATTGATCAATCTTCGCTCACCTACACCTCGACAACCCAAATTCTTGCCGATGGTTCCAAGCTTTCCACCGATACCACTTCCACTTCGTGGCAGTCGCAACTTACCCTTTCCGATCAACCCACCAATAACCCCAACCTCCTCCTCAGCCAAGACAAAACTCTTCCGGCGGTCCTTGAGCCAGTCGCCAACACCCATTTCTACCTTCAGTCCCGGGATGCCGGAACCTCCCAGGAAACCCTTATCGAAACAACCCCCGCAGCCGGTTCCCCAAATCCCGCATCAACGGTAACCACCGCCTCAT
>SXGS01258749.1_pt1 | contig 68420 bp, 59 predicted proteins | sample 3174681 | NCBI WGS metagenome assembly SXGS01 (sample SAMN11356861, study PRJNA531348) | freshwater metagenome | isolation source: freshwater sample F1-80 | place: China: Fuxian Lake, Yuxi | collected 2017-12-25
CGTCTTCACCGACGTAGCCGGCCTCTGTCAGCGAGGTGGCGTCGCAGATGGCGAAGGGCACGTTGAGCTTCTTCGCCAGCGTCTGGGCGAGGAGGGTCTTGCCTGTTCCCGTGGGCCCGATGAGCAGGATGTTGCTCTTCTGGAGCTCCACGTCGTCGCGATTGGCCCGGGCGTCGATGCGCTTGTAGTGGTTGTGGACCGCCACGGAGAGCACTTTCTTCGCCCGTGTTTGCCCAACAACGTAGTCGTCGAGGTGACGCGCGATCTCGATTGGCCGGGGGACGAGCGCTCGCGCTGCCGCGAAGTCCTCGCGCTCGTATTCCTCGGTGATGATCTCGTTGCAAAGCTCCACGCACTCGTCGCAGATGTAGACGCTCGGCCCGGCGATGAGCTTACGAACGTCGCGTTGCGACTTGCCGCAGAAGGAGCAGGTCAGGTCTTTGTCGCGGGTCTTGCGGTGCAAAAGGCGCCTCTGGGCTCAACGTAGCCGGGCCAAGCATCGGCCGCAGCCGGTCTGACCTAAGGCGACAACACCCACACCGTCACGCCCGTGCCATCGTCGAAGTGCTGCTCCTCCACGATCATGTCGGCGAAGGGCAGCTTGGCGTGGCCGAGACCGGTCTCGCCGTACACTTCGTCGTCGAGCACGATGAATCGGAGCCCATTTTCCGCGAGTGCTCGGGCGCGGGCGGCGCGGTTCTCGGGCTCCTGGAGGGCCGAGGGCGGCACCTCGCTACCGGTGGTCTGCGGGTTGCAGAGGTCGTTGAGGTCCTGAAAGAAACGTTCGATATCCGTGTCTTTTCGTTTCTTCGGCTGCATAGTGAACAGCCCCTGCGGCGAGTTGACGAGGGCCCGGCCCAGCGCCACCTGGAGGAAGGGCTGGTCGGCGGAGACCAGGGCCGCGTCGAGATTGGCAAAGACGGGCAGCTCGAAACGCTCGTGGAGTCGACTTGCCCCGCGCACGGTGGGCAAGACCACGGCGGCGCCCTCGCCCGGGTGGTCGTGGACGAAGCGGGCGAAGGCCGGCTCGGGGACGGCGATGCGCGGAAAAGCCTCGCGAAAACCCGTACGTTCCATCGACAGCCACGTGCCCCCGATGACGGCCGGGATCGCCACGGCCACGCGCATCCACTCTCTCGGGAGGCGCCCGAGACCGATGCCGGCGGCCGTGAAGAGCGCGAGCGCCATCGGGATGAGCCAGCGCCTGGGGAATCGGATCGCGCTGGGCGAGAGATTCTGGTTGAACCACTCGATCCCGCCACCCACCGCTTCGCCCGGGCCGCCCCACCAGCGGGCGAGCACGCTCGTGTTCTCGGGCGAGGCGCCAAGCGCGAACAAGAGGCAGAGAACCGCCCATCCCACCCAGGGCAAGGACCGTGCCGGGCGGGCGACCGCGAGCCCAGCCGCACCGAGCAGCGTGTAGGTGGGAACAAAGGCCGGCGAGAACGTGAAGTCCCAGGGCTTCAGCATCTTTCCGGCGTCCCACTGCCACCAGGTGGCGAGCTTCACCGCGTTCTGGGCCTTGTTCTCGAGGCGTCCCGAGAGGGGCAAGCCCCAGTAGAGGCCCACCACCGCTGCGATGCCGAGCGCCGCCACGCCGAGGAAACCCCATCGTGCGCGCGGCGGGCAGCGCCACAACGGCAACAGCGTGAGGGGAACCGAGAAGATCGCGTGGTACGGACTGTCCAGAGCCACGATCGTGGCGAAGACCCCCGCGGCGATGCCCCAGCGGTTTCCCGGGTCGGTGCGGGCGCGGGCCAGCGACGCCAGCATCGCCGGGATCGACCAGAAGGCAACGTGCTCCGCGGTGCCGTCGGTGAGAGCGAGGAGCAGCGTCGGTTGCGACGCCATCAGCCCACCAGCGAGCAGGCCCGCCCCGCCGCTGCCGCTCGCTTCCTTCACCCACCAGGCGGTGCAGAAGGCGCCGAGCCACAAGAGCGCCACCACCCACGCGTTGTACCCCTCCCAGGGACCGAGCACCCAGTGGAGGGGGGCGCCCAGCAGGCTCGAGACGAAAGGGAGGATCAGGAGCTTCACCCCGCCCGGGAAACCCACGCGGTCGGTCCAGAAGGGCAGGGGGAAAGCCTGCGCCTGATGGTCGAAGCCCCAGGTGCCCCGGAACAGGTCGGTGCCGGCGGCCCCGAGCAGGCCGCCCTGGAAGAGCGGCGCCAACAACCAAGCCACGAGCGCAAGCAGCGCCAGCGCGATCCAGGGAAGCCGCACGCGGGGAACCTATCGCGTGCGGAGCGGGGCGATGCCGAGGTAGCGCGCGGCGCCTCGGCCACGCGCGCGGTTCATGAGCGTGCGGGCAACGGCGTATACCGCGAAGAAGGAGGCGAGCAGGGCGCGATCACCGGCGGTCGGGGGGACCGGGCCGCACACGAGCTTGTCGTCCTGCGCACCGTCGTCCACGAAAAGCACCCGGAGCCATGGCGTGGTGTCGACGCGCGTGCCCGTCGCGAGGCGGGGGCCGAGCACGACCGCGTCGACAGGGTCGCCATCCTCGCCGATCTGCCCGGGCACACAACCGTAGTTGAACGGGCAGGGCAGGGGCGACACGTACTCCACGCCCCTGCCCGCCTCGCGCTTCACGAAGCCCCCGCGCGGCACCTCGATCTCGACCGTTATCATCGGCCCTTGCGTTATCAGGAGGCTCCCATGCGTGCGTTCCCTCTGCTCCTCCTCGTCGGCTGTCCACAAGACACGGGCTTCCAGTCCGGCACCGACACCAAGATCTCCGGCGGCAACGGCGTCATCGTCGTCACCCCCAACTACGTGCTCTTCGAGGGGCTACAGCCATCCTACGCGAAGTCCGCGTCGTTCAACGTGGCGAGTACCGGCGAGGAGCAGCTCCAGGTCTACCAGGCGCGTCTGATCGCCAACCCCGGCGGTGTCTTCACCTTCGAAGACAAGACCGACGTGCTCATCAACACCGGCGACAGCGTCGACTGGGACGTGGCGCTCTACACCACGGAAGAAGGCAAGTTCGAGGGTGCGATCCGCATCGAGAGCAACGACGGCACCACGCCCGAGGTGGTGGTCGAGCTCTGCGGGGCGACGGCGGGCTGGGCCGACCCCTGCGGCAGCGGAGAAGATAGCGGCGTTGACAGCGAGTAAGATACCGGCAGGTCCTGCGGCGGAGGTCGTTTCCTGGCTCGACCGCGAGGCACTGGGCCTGGCCCGGGCGCGAATCGCGGCGAAGCTCGGCCGTCCCGACCCCTTCGACCTCCGCGAGCGCCTGGCTCGCGAGGGTGGACACTACCCGGGTCGCGACGGCGTTCCGCTCACCGCCGACTTGGCCGACGCGATCTTGCTCGAGGCGGCTCGGGAGGCCGATCCCGCCTTGCTCGCCGGGCTCTTCGCCGGTCGACCGCCGGGCCCCCGAGCACGAGCGGTCGACGTGTCCTTGCCGGTGCTGCGCTTCCCCCGTGAGCGACCGCCGCCGACGACCAGGGTGCGCCGGGAGGAGTCGTGGTCCAGTCGCGACATGGGGGACGAGCCCGTCGCCACCGTCCGCTGCGCGGTGGCCGTCCCCGGCGGGGTTGCGCTCGGCTCCGACTACGGGCTCACGCTCTGGCGCGAAGGCAGGTTCGAACGCTTCCCCTGGCCCCGGGGCGCCCGACGCGAGGCGCGTCGTGTGGAGGCGATGTGCGTACACCAGGGCGACTTGCTCGTCGCCACCTCACAATCGCTGGTGCGCTGGGACTTCCGGGGCGATCCCACCGTGCGCAAGCATGGGGCCGACAGCGAGGAGGGCTGGGATGAGCTTCGCTGCCTCTTGTCGACCGGTCGGCAGCTATTGCTCGGCTGGCGCACGCGTCTCGAGGGCGGCGACGGGCCGGCCGAGTGCTTCGCGCTCTGCGAGGCGGCGGGGGTGGTTTACGCGGGGACCGGCGACGGGGTCCTGCACGTGGTCAATGGTGGCCCCTTGCGACGCTTGTCGCCCATCAAGCACGCCCCGGTGCGGCACCTCGCCTTCGCCGACGGCGTGCTCCACGCGGCGGCCGGTGGTCAACATCATCGCTTCGACGGGTGTAGTTGGACGACAGCGCCGCCAGAGCCCACGGCCTTCGCCGTGGACCGCTGGCAGCGCCTGTGGCTCCTCGCCGAGGGACGGCTCTACGCCGCGACCCGCGAGGGGACGGTGCCGGTGCCGGTAGAGCTCGATCGCCCGTGGTGCCTCGCCGCCGCGGGGGAGAGCTTGTGGATCGGCGGGCGGGAGCGCGTTTGGCGGGTGGAGGTGGGGTGATCGTAGAGGGACTAGGCGTTTTTTTCGCGGCAATCGTCGCGGCGACGTGGGTTCCCACCCTGTTGATTTGGTGCACACGGCTACTGGGTTGGGTCGTCGCCGGTTGTCCCGCCGCCTTCGTGGTTGTCGGCCAAGCGCCCTTCGCCACCCGCGCGGTGGGTCGGCACGTGTTCGTCCAGGGGAGCGGGTGGTGGCGCCAGTGTAGGCTCATCGAGCAGCTTCCACGGGGAAACGCCCTGCGGGTTGAGCGGCGGCTCTACCGCATGGCTCTGGCCACCTTCTTGGTCGCGGCGATCGCCACCGCCGCCATCGTGCAGGAGCCCCTCGTGACCGGGTTTGTCGCCGCCGCCGTGCTCTTGGCCCTGGTGGTGGCCGCTCTGTTTTCGGAGTCCGGCCTGCCGGTGGCGCCCAATCAGCGCCCGGTCCCTCTCCGCTGCCAAGTGGAGTTCGAGCGCTACAGCCGCGACCTGTCGGGGGAGGTCCATCGACACTGGGCCCGCGGCGCCGCGAGTGCGCTCGCGCAGGCCGGCGCGCCACTGGCTGCGAGGAGCGTCCTTGGCGACCTGTCTCCCGACCTGCCCCTAGACGAGGCCGCCGTGCACCATTGGGTGACGGTCGACATCTATCGGGCGCTGGGCGACACCGAGGGCATGCGCCGCGCGGCCGCCGAGATGCGCGCTCTCTGGGGAGAAGGCGCGACGGCGACGGCGGCCGACGTGGACGCGATTGCCGACGCGATTGACGGTCGGGTGGAGTCCCTCGACGCCCACGTGTCGGCGCTCGGCGTTCGTGCCGAACTCGGCAATCTGGCCCTGCGCGATCTGGTTCGCTCCATCGCATCGCAAGACACGCGAGGGGTCGCGGCGGCCCTTTGGGCACATGGCGGATCGTGGGGTTGCGACGGGTGGGAGGTCGGGGCGCGCGCGCTCCACCAGGGCGGCGACGGAAGGGGCGCGTTCCGAGCGTCGCAACAGGCCCTGCTGGTGGCCTACGGCTGGACACTGGAACTCGACGGCGGGGCCCGCGAGGAGACGATCCCGCGACTCTCGCGCCTTCTGTTGCTCATGGAGGAGGTCGCCCGTACTGCGGGGATGCCACCACCCGCCTTCGTCGCCCAGGTTCGCGAGGTCGTGGCCGCCCCCCCTCTTGACGCCCCAACAGCTAACTCTTAACCCTTAACCTCCGGCACCTTTTGCCGCGGCACCTTTTGCCCCCGCTCGCCCCGGTGGGAGATCGAGGCCACGGGCGGTCCGCCGCCAAGCAGGGTGGTGACTCGTGTTCGCGGTGTCCACCCAGGTGGAAGTGTGGGGTGGCGCCCCTGGCGCGCCCCATCGCGGAGCGCAGCGCAGCCGATGGGGACGCCAGGGGGTGACAGGACCCCCCAAAGTTACGGTGCCTGCCCGCCGCGAACACCTGAGTCGACGGGTTCCCCTGCGCCGGGACGAGGACCGCACGTGGCCGGTGGCTACTCGCAGCCGCAGGGCCCGAACGCCGGTGCCCCGGGGGCGTCGCCGCTCGGTGTCTCGTCGGTGGCGACGGGCTCCATGCTGAAGCTGATGCCCGCGCCGCCGGCGCCGCCGCCGCCGAGCACCGACTGCGAACCGGTGGTCACCGAGCCGGTGGCGCACACCGAGCCGCGAGGCGTCACGATGGCCCCGAAGGGGATCTCCATCGGTGCGCTGCCGGTCACGTGCACCCACTCGTCGTCCTGCCGCACCCAGGCATCGATCTCGCCGTCCCAGGTGTCGACCATCGCCCAGCCGGGGATGTCGAGGGTGGCCCCGGCGTAGGCGGCCTGCGCGCTCACCACCACGGTGCCCACCATGTCGGCGGCCTTGGTGCCCGGCACGCGCCACGTCCACTGGCCGGCGAAGCGGGCGCCGCCGCCGGCGTCGACCGAGATGTCGGCCACATTGTCGGCCTCGGCCATCGTGAGCGCACTGCCACGCGCCATGGCGGCGAGCCGCTCCGTGTCGACCTCGGCGCGGGCGTCGGCGTCGGCCTTGCCCTCGGCCCAGATGGTCGCCTCGCAGGCGTTGGCCTCGGTGCCGGGGAGCGCGGCCACGGTCACCAGCTCTGCGGTCCAGCGTCGCGTGAGGCCCATGAGGCCGTCGTCGCTGTCGCAGTAGTTCTCCTCGCGACGCCCGCCGAAGCTCTGGGACAAGGAGGCTTCGCTCGACCAGGCACCCCGGTGCTGGACGTCCTTCCCGTCGCTCTCGCGCTCTTCGACGAGGGTCCAGCCGCCGTTGACGCTCACGGTGGTCTCGGTGACAGCGCAGATGGGCCAGGTGCCGGCGTGGGCGAAGGCGATGAGGGCGAGCATGGGGGAGACTCCTGCCTGCTTGGATCGGATTCGGTCGGCGGCGACGTGAGGGGGCCGGCGACGAGTTAGCGGCGCCCCCGCCCGGGAGGCGTCGTGACCCAAGCTGCAGTGGACCCCAAGGCCTTCGCCCAGCTCGCGCTCACCCGCGTGGCGCGCGAGATGCAAGGCTCCCTCATCCTCGGCATCGCCGCCGAGGTGCGCGGCATGGCCGCCTCGGGGAAGCCCATCTGCAACCTCACGGTCGGCGACTTCGACCCACGCCAGTTCCCGGTGCCCGCCAAGCTGCGCGACGGCATCGTGGCGGCGCTCGACGACGCGCAGACGAACTACCCGCCTTCGGAGGGCATTCCTGAGCTTCGTCGAGCGATTGTCGCGTGGTACAAGCGGGCGCTCGGCCTCGATGTACCCGTGGACTGGGTGGTCACCGCCTCCGGCGCGCGCCCGGTGATGTACGCGACCTACCGGCTCTTCCTCGAGCCGGGCGACGTGCTGGTGTACTGCGTGCCGAGCTGGAACAACGGCTACTACGGCCAGCTCACCGATGCCGTGCAGGTCCAGGTCGCGACCCGGGCCGAAGACGATTTCTTCCCGACAGTGGATCAGCTGCGTGAGCCCTTGTCCCGCGCGAAGTTGTTCACGATGAACTCCCCGCTCAACCCGACGGGGACGGCGATCGACCCGGCGCGACTGGCCGACGTCGCGCGGCTCGTCGTCGAGGAAAACGCCCGGCGCACGGCCACCGGTCGTCCACCGCTCATGTGGATGTGGGACCAAGTGTACTGGCTGTTGACCTACGGCCAGGCCCGTCACGCGCACCCGTCCGTGCTCGTGCCGGAGGTGGCGCCCTATGTCGTGACCATCGACGCGATCAGCAAGGCCTTCGCTGCCACGGGGCTGCGGGTGGGCTGGGCCACGCTGCACCCGATCCTCGCCGAGCGCATGAAGTCTTTCCTCGGTCACGTGGGCGCCTGGGCGCCGCGGCCGGAGCAGGTGGCCACCACCACGCTGCTCGGCGACGACGCGGCGATGGCGACCTTCGGCGAGGGTTTCCGGGCCGGGTTGCAATCGCGACTCGATACGCTCCACCGGGGGCTGTCGCGGCTCGGCGTGCACCACATCGCGCCGCAGGGGGCGATGTACCTCTCGGTGCGCTTCGACCTGTTTGGCAAGCTGGGCGTCGATGGTGCCCCGATGCGCACCAACGAAGACGTTCGCCGCTGGCTCCTGCAGCGGGCCGGCTTGGCGGTGGTGCCCTTCCAAGCCTTCGACCTTGCCGAGGAAAACGGCTGGTTCCGGATGTCGGTCGGCGCGGTCTCCGTGGGCGCCCTGGAGGCCGCTCTCGATCGGCTCGGCTCGGCCCTGGCCACGGCGTAGGGTCGCCCCTGCTATAAACGCGAGACCGTGACCGGCAGCGATCTCGTCCGCCAGCTCCGTGCCGCGCCCCCACGCGGGCCCGAGGAGGCCGTTGCGCTCGCGAGCGGCATCGGCGCCATCACCGCCGACCACGCGCTGCGCTTGCTCGATCACCTCGTGAAGGGCGGGCTCGACGCGGTGCAGGTGCACGCCCAGGGCGCGCTCTTCGTGCACCTGGTGCACCAGAGCGGCGACCGTGCCCTCTTCAGCACGCTGGTGAAGGCGCTCAAGTCGAACGACCCGGCGCTGCGCGCGGTGCTCGCCCAGGCGCTGCCGAAGGTGAACGACCCGGCTGCACACCCGGAGCTGGTTGATCTCCTCCGAAACGCCGATCCGGGCATCCGCGCCTCGGCCGGCCAGGTGCTCGCGGCGGTAGGCGGACGCACGGTCTTGGCGATGGTCGACGACCTCGTGAAGGAGCCCCACTTCCCGGGCCGCGGCATCGCCATCGACGTGGCGGTGCGCGTGGCCGGCCACCACGCCATCCCCACGCTCCTGGAAGCATTCCCTCGCGCCAGCCAGTCAGAGAAGTTGAAGATCCTGAAATATCTAGGCGAAGAGCGATTCATGGGTCGCGACAGAGCGGGCGCGCTGAGGGCGCTCGCCATCGGCCTGGTGGACGAGAACGAGGCGGTGGTGGCCGCGGCGGTGACGGCCTTCTCCACGCTCGCCAGCGAGGCGGAGTGGTTCGCCTACGTGGCCCCGATGTTGGACTGGCCATCGCTCACCATCGTGCGCGCCGCGTTGGACGGCCTTCGGCGCTTCTGCTCGGTGCAGACGATCGCGGCGCTCGAGCGCAAGCTCAATAGCGGACCGCAGTCCATTCGCCTCGCGGTGCTCGACGTCATCGAGTCGCTCGACACCGACGCCGTCCTGCCGTTGCTCGTGGAGGCGCTGGGCCACCGGCAGCTCGCGGTGCGGGCTCGCGCGGCGGAGGTGCTTGGGCACGTGGGGGCGAGCGGGAAGGTCGACGTCGCGCGCACGGTGATGTGGCTGCTGCACAGCCGCGACGCCGAGGTGCGGCGCTACGCCGTGGAGGTGGCCCGGCAGGTGGCCGACCCCGCGAACCAGCTCTGGCCGCGACTGGTCGCTCACCTCCGCGACGAGGACTGGTGGGTGCGCGAGCGTGTCGCCGACGCGCTGGTCGACCTCGCGGGCCAGAAGCTCGTTCGCTACGTCATTCCGCTGCTCGACACCGGCACGGCCCCGGTGCGGATGTTCGCCGTGGGCGTGATTCGACGCCTCCGTGCGGTGGCGGCGATCGGGGCGCTGGTGCGCACCGCGCAGGCCGACACCGACTGGTGGGTACGAGAGTGCGCCATCGAGGCCATCGGGGTGCTGAAGGACACGCGCGCCGCGCCACACGTGGCCGAGATCGCCCTGAAGGAGCCCGACTTCCGGCTCGTTGCCCTCGGTGCTCTCCGCGAGATGGGCGCTCGCGACATGGCGCCGCACGTCGCCCGGGTGCTGGGTGACGAGGCGCCCGAGGTGCGGCTCGCCGCGCTCGATTGCCTGGAGAGGATCGGCGACAACGCGCAGGCCATCCCCGTGCAGCGCCTGCTCGGCGACCCACACCCGGCCGTCGCCGAGCGAGCGCGTAAACTTCTCTTGCGATGGAACGTCACCGCGTCCACCCGAGCCGTCGACGACGAGGAGGGCTCAGCGCTCGACCGTCTCCTGCTGGCGATGGCGGGGTCGGGCGGCGACGATCTCATTCTTGTCCCCGGGCGCCCGCCCTACATGAAGCGCCTCGGTCGCGTGGAGGCGATTGGCGAGCACGTGCTCGCTGCCGACGACGTGCGCGACCTCGTGGTCCCCCTGCTCAGCGCGCAGCAGACCGACGACATCGATCGTCGTCGCGACGTCGACCTGAGTTACCGCGTGGAGAGCGACGGCACGCGTTTCCGCGCGAACATCTTCCGGCAGATCCACGGCATGTCGGCCGTGTTCCGCGTGGTCCGCGGCAGCATCCCCACGCTGGAAGACCTCGGTCTTCCCCCGGTCGTACATGGCCTCGGTGACCTGCCGAACGGGTTGGTGCTCATCGGCGGCCCCACGGGTTCCGGGAAGAGCACCACGCTCGCCGCGCTAATCGACAGGATCAACCGCTCTAGTTCCCGTCACGTGATCACGTTCGAAGACCCGATCGAGGTGGTGCACCCTCGCGCCAAAGGGCTCGTGAACCAGCGCGAGCTGGGCACCCACACGGGGAGCTTCAACGCCGCGCTCCGGGCGACGCTCCGCGAAGACCCCGACGTCATCCTCGTGGGCGAGCTGCGCGACCTCGCCACCATCAGCTTCGCGGTCTCGGTCGCCGAGACCGGCCACCTCGTGCTCGGCACCGTGCACACCGTGTCGGTCGACACCTCGCTGGACCGCCTGATCAACACCTTTCCCGCCGGATCGCAGGATCAGGTGCGGGCCATGCTCGCGGGCAGCCTGCGCGGCGTAGTGTGCCAGCATCTCTTGCCACGGGCGGACGGCAAGGGGCGCGCCCTCGCTGCCGAGGTGATGATCAACAATGACGCGGTCGCGAACCTGATCCGCAAGGGCAAGTGTTACCAACTTCCCTCGGTGATCGCGACCTCCCGCGATCAGGGCATGCAGTCCATGGACGCGGAGCTGATGCGCTTCTACAACGCCGGGGTGATCACCGCCGACACCGCCTACGCGAAGGCTCACGACAAGAAGCAGTTCGAGGCACTGGCGCCGCCCGACAGCAAGAAGGCGGGGGCCTAGGTCATGCCCCTCGTCGACTCGTTCCTGCGCGTGGTGGTCGACCAGCGAGCAAGCGACCTGCACCTGCACGCGGGCAAGCCGCCCATCGTTCGCCTCGATGGCGACCTCGTGGCCCTCCCCTTTCGGTCGCTGACGACTCGGGACGCACAGCGCTTTGTCACCGAGGTCTTGGACGAGGGGCAAAGGGCCACCTTCCAGCGCGACCAGCAGGTGGACTTCATTCACGAGATCGCGGGGGTTGGGCGTTTCCGCGCCAACGCATTTGTCCAACACGACGGCGTTTCCGCCGTCTTCCGTGCCATCGCCGACCGGCTCCCAACCATCGACGAGCTGAACCTGCCCGAGTCGGTGCGGGAACTCACTCGACTGGCCAACGGGCTGGTGCTGGTCACCGGGCCCACCGGAAGCGGCAAGACCACCACGCTCGCCGCGATGCTCCACGAGATGAACATGAACTCCGAGCGTCACATCATCACGCTTGAAGATCCTGTGGAGTTTGTTCACGAACCTCTGGCCTCGGTGGTCACCCAGCGGCAGGTGGGTCACGACGTGGCCTCGTTCTCGGAGGGGCTCCGGAGCGCGATGCGGGAGTCGCCCGACGTGCTCATGGTGGGCGAACTCCGGGACTATGAGTCGGTGTCGCTGGCCTTGCACGCCGCGGAGACGGGCGTGCTCGTTCTCGGCACGCTGCACACGCGGTCGGCGGCGAAGGCCATCGACCGGGTGATCGATGTGATGCCGGAGGAATCGCGCGACCAGGCTCGCGGCGTCTTGTCCGTGCTCTTGCGAGGCGTGGTGGCCCAGGCGCTGTGCAAACGCGCCAGTGGCTCGGGGAGGGTTGCCGCGCTCGAGATCTTGTTGCACAACTACGCCGTGGCCAACCTCATCCGCGAGAACAAGGTGCACCAGGTGGAGAGCTACCTGCGCACGGCGAGCAATGAGGGTGGCGGCATGCAATCGCTCGACCAGGCGCTGTTCCGCTACGTGCGCGACGGCATCGTGGCCCGTGACGAGGCCCTGCGGGTGGCCCGCTCGCCGGAGCACCTTGCCGAGCAGATCGGCGGCCTGCCGGTGGAGGAGTAGGTGCCCCCGGCGCCCAACCTGCTCGTGGGGCCCCGGGAGAAAGACCCCGGCGCCGAGCTTCGTTTCCGGTCGGCGGCGTCGACCATGCGCGCCCGCAACGACCCGCGAAGCGCCGGGTGGCTCTTGCTCTCGCTCGTCGACGTGGAGCTGCGTCGCAAGGGCGAGATCGCGCCGCAGGCGGTGACGATCGCCCACGAGGCCGCCGAGGCGCTGGCCGCGGCGGGTGAGCTACGGGCTGCCGTGGCGGTGCTCTTGTCCGCCGGGAATGGTCCGAAGGCGGCCGAGGTGCTCGACCGCAACGGCGCCACGGCCGCGGCGGTGCGGGCGCGGGCGACCACTGGCCGAGTGCCCCTGGGCAGTACCCCCGCGGCGCCTGGCGTCGTCGCCCCGGAGAACGACGCCGCGGCGGTGCAGAAGGCGGCGGCGGAGGCCATCGCCACCCTCCCGGTCGACGCGCGTGGCCAGCCCGCGCTCGAACTCTGCACCGCACTGGAGCTCTACGCGCCCGCCGCCCGCCTCGCCGCCCGCTCGGCCGACCACAAGCGCGCGGCGCAGCTCTGGACGGCGGCAACCGAGTACTTCGCGGCCGCGCTCGAATTCGCGCGCGCCGAGATGACCGACGCCGCCTTCGAGGCGGTCACCCGGGTGCGGCACGACGACCCGAGCTACCGCCAGGCCTGCGTTTTCGCCATCCGCCTCGCGACGCGCCTCGACCGCATCGTCTTCGCCCTCGACCACATGCTCGGTCCGTTCCTCGCCGGAACCCCCGAGGCCGACGCCGAGTTCGACGCGCACCGTCGCCTCGCGTCGTTGTACGCCCGTCACGGACAGGTGGCGATGGCGGACGACATCCTCACCCAGCTCGTGGAGCTCCGGGGCGACGATGGTGGGCTGCTCGCCGAGCTGACCCACCTGCGAAAGGCGCGCGGACTCGAGGGCCCCCGGCGAGGGCGACGCCGCGGGGATGGCACGCCCGAGTTGCCGACGCCACCCGCCCTCGACGCTCAGCGCGTGGCCGTCAAGGTCAACGCGCCGGCGGCGGCGCAGGGGGCGACCATGCGGGTCGACGGGGGGGCGGCGCGCCCGCCGGAGCCGCCGTCGAGGCGCACCACCGACACCCCTAGGATCGGGGTTCCGGCGCTCGCGGGTTCGCTGGGCGCGGGGTCGAAGGTGGGTGGGCGCTACCGCATCGAGGAGCAGCTCGGCGTCGGCGGGGCCGCCGTGGTGTACCGGGTTTGGGACGAGGAGCTCGACGAACCTGTGGCGCTGAAGATCCTCAACGCACCGGTGAGCGACGCCAAGCAGATCGAACGTTTCCGCCAGGAGCTGCGACTGGCGCGGCGGCTCGCACACCGCAACGTGGTTCGCCTCCACGACATCGGCGTCCACGAGGGTTTCCGCTACCTCACCATGGAGTTGCTTTCCGGTCGCGACCTGCGCCGCTGGCTCGACAAGGGCGCCACGCGGGGGCTCGTGCTCGGCTGGTTGCTCCAGGCGGCCGAGGGGCTCGACGCCGCCCACCGCGAGGGCGTGGTGCATCGCGACGTGAAGCCCGAGAACTTGTTCATCGGCGAAGACGGCATCGTCAAGGTGATGGACTTCGGCATCGCGCGCGCCACCGATCTGCGCAGTGTCACGGCGCAAGGGGTCTTTGCCGGCACGCCCTCTTACATTGCCCCCGAGCAAATCACGAGCTTCTCCGTGGCCGGCCCCGCCGCCGACATCTACTCGCTGGCGGTGGTGGCCTACGAGTCCTTGTGCGGGCGCGTGCCCTTCGACCAGCCCTCGCTGCCGGGACTCCTCCTTGCGCACACGCAGCAACCCCCGCCCGCGCCCCGGCAGTGGGTGCCCGAGATGCCGGCCCAGATGGAGCGCGAGTTGTACCGGGGGCTGGCCAAGGATCCGCGCCAACGTCACCCGGATTGCGTCACCCTCGTGCGCTCTTTGCTCGCGTCGTCACCCTGGTTGCCCCCGGGCCCCACCACAGGGAGCGGTCGAGGCTAGTCCCGGGTCACTAGGAGGCGGCGGCCCAGGCCATGACGGCGGCCAGCGTGAGCGTCGCCACCACCAGTGAAGCGGCGACGGCCACGATGGTCCACCAGCGCCGACGCCGTCGCGACGTGGGCGGCAGGGTGGCAACCCGGGCGGCACGCCGAGGGACGGACCGCGACTTTCCCTCGAGCACCGCCCGCACCTCCGCCACCGTCGGTCGCAGCTCCGGCTCGCGGGCGAGCATCGCCAGCGCCAGCTCGGTCACCACGCGCAGGTCGGGGTCACTCACGCGGTTCAGGCGTTCCTCGGCCTCGTCCAGGTCGGGCAGCATGCCATCGAAGGCGAGGGGCGGCGGGGAGCCCCGGGCGAGGGTCAGGATGAGCGCGCCGAGCGAGTACACGTCGGCGGCGGCGGTGACGGTCCCCGCCCGCCAACACTCGGGCGCGGAGTATCCCGGACTCCCCGCCGGTCGCGACACGTCGGCTGCTTGCTGCGACATGCGCTGCGCGATGCCAAAGTCAGCGAGCAAGAGGTGCGGCGTCTCCGGGTCGGGCTCGCGCAGGAGCACGTTCTCGGGCTTGAGGTCGCGGTGCAGGATCCCCGCCTGGTGCGCGGCGTCGAGCGCGGCGCAGAGCTGCGTGCCGAGCAGGCGCACCCGCGCGGCGGGGACGCGGCCCCGTCCTGCCATCCAGCCGGCCAGGTTCCCACCCCGCGCCCACTGGATGATGAGGTAGGTGGCGCTGGTCCCGGGCAGGTCGACGACCCCGAGGTAGGGCACCACGTGGGGGTGGTCGAGGCCGCGCAGGATCGCCGCCTCGCGCAACAGATCGAGGTGCTGTCGCAAGCGCAGGCCACCGTGGTGCACCACCTTGATCGCCACGTCCGCCGAGCCGTCGAGCGCCCGTGCCCGCCAGGTCTCGCCGCCCATGCCCACGCCCACACGTCCGAGCAGGGCGAATCGGTCGAGCAAGACTGCGCCGGGCGTCAGCTTGCCTTGGGGCTGGGACAGCATGACCTCTCCAGCATGGGCGCGGCAAGCTGTCGCGGCAAGGCCCTTTCCCCGGCCTTTCACCCGGGGGCGGGAGGATGGGCGACTCTTGCAGCCGGGCCTACAGTCCAGGCTCACCCTGGAGAAAATGTGCGCTCCTGTCGCCTCGTCACCATCCTTTCGCTGTTCCTGGCCGCCTGCCCCACTGAAGTGGTCATGGACGAGCAGTCTCCCAGTATCGACGCGGATAGAGACGGATACACCGACCAGATCGATTGCGACGACGGCGACGCGGCGACCTACCCGGGCGCGGCGGAGACACCCTACGATGGGGCCGACCAGGACTGCGACGGCGCCCATCTCGTGGATGTCGACGGCGACGGCTACGCGGCCGTGGAGGCCGACGGCGACGATTGCAACGACCTCGACGCGGAAGTGTACCCGGGGCGTCCCGAGTACCAGAACGAGGTCGACGACGACTGCTCAGGCGTGGCCGACGACAACCTCGACACCACCGACGACGACGGCGATGGCGCCGCCGAGTCGGAGGGCGATTGCGACGACACCCGTGACGATATCGGCCCGGGGATCTTCGATGTGCCTTACGATGGTGTCGACCAGGACTGCACGGGCGCCGACAATCTCGATGGCGACGGCGACGGATTCGACTCGGCCGACCACGGCGGCACCGACTGCGACGACTACGACGTGAGCGTGTCGCCCGGCGCGGCCGAGGTGCCCTACGACAGTATCGACCAGGACTGCGATGGCGCCGACCTGCTCGATGCCGATGGCGACGGTCACGACGCGGCCAGCGCCGGTGGCGACGACTGCGACGACACCGACGCGCTGGTGGCGCCCGGCCTGACCGAGTTCGCCGACGGCAAGGACAACGACTGCAACGGGAGCATCGACGACGCCCTCGACACCGCCGACGACGATGGCGACGGCTACGCCGAGGTGGATGGCGACTGCGACGATGCCGACAGCAACGTGTCGCCCGGGGCCTCCGACCTCCCCTACGACGGGGTCGACCAGGACTGCTCAGGTGCCGATGTGAGCGACGTCGATGGCGATGGGGCCGACGCCACCGCGGCGGGGGGTGACGACTGCGACGATGGCGAGGACACCGTGTACCCGGGCGCGGCCGAAGAACCCTACGACGGGGTCGACCAGGACTGTGACGGCGCCGACCTCGTGGATACCGACGCGGACGGCTACGACGCCATGGCGGCCGGCGGCGAGGATTGCGACGACACGGATCCCACCGCCTTCCCCGGCAACGCCGAGGTGGCCTACGACGGGGTCGACCAGGACTGTTCTGGCGCCGACTGGACCGACGTCGATGCCGACGGCTACGACGCGGAGGCCGCCGGCGGCGACGACTGCGACGACGAGGACGCGGCGGTCAACCCTGGCATGTCCGACATCGTGGGCGACGGCATCGACCAGGACTGCGACGGCTTGTCGTTGTAGCGCCCTGCTAGTCGACGAGGACTTCGGCCACGCGCTGCCGCAAGTGTCCCTGTCGGCGCTCGATCGCCCAGGCGTCGAATCCCTGGGCGCGCAGGTCGGCGCGGACGCGGCACACGAGCACGTCGAGCCGGTTGTCGTTGCCTTGTCGTCCCCAGATGCCGGACTGCAACGCACCCGTGGCACACCAGCCCTGGTCGGGTGTCGGCAGGCGCTCGGCCCGGTCCCCGGCCAGTTTGCGCGCGAGCAGCAGGAGAAGCACCGACTTGGTGGAGCTCTCCACCCGGTGCTCGACGCCACGTTCGAGATCGGTGAGCACCGCCTCGGGGCCGTGGGGCCCGTCGAGCCGGGCGCGCAGGGCGTAAGGGTAGGCCTGGTGTTGGGGGCGCATCGTCGGCGCGCCGGTGGCGGGGACGCTCTCGAGCCGAAACGACCAGCCGCCCACCTCGAAGACGGCGCCCTCGTCGACCAGCGCGTCCTCGTCGCCGCGGCCGAGCCAGCAGCGCCCGTCGGGATCGACCAGGAGCGTGGCCACCCGCCCCTCGGCGCCGGGGATGGGCACGTCGACGCCGTGCCCGCCACCGAAGTGCAGGCGGTCCCCGAAAACCGGGATGCGCGCGCCACTCTCCACGTGGGCCACCACGGGAACGCTGCGGTCGGCGGGTCGCGGGTTCCCCTCGAGCACGAGGCGTGTGTCGTGGCCAAGCCGGAGCTCAACGCCGGGCAGGAGCTCCTCCACGCCGGCCACCCGGCGCTCGCCGACGAAGGTGCCGTTGGCGCTGCCCAGGTCGCGCACGAGCACGCGCCCCGCTTCCTCCCACGCGAGACAGTGCATCCACGACACCGAGGCGTCGGGCACGACGAGGTTGTTCACCGGCGCCCGCCCGATGGTGACGGCACTGTCGCCCAGGCGGAGCCGGATGCCCGCCCCAGCGCCGTCGAGAAGAACCAGCTCGAGGGCCATGCCCCGCGGTAACGCCGGGTGGGCGACCTTGCACACCCCTTACACGGGCGCACGCGAGGCTTCTCGGGAATGAAGGCGGCCGTAGAATCGACCAGACTCCCGGAGAAGCGAAATGGCGACAGCTCGCACCAGCATCGACGGCGAACGTGACCCTTTGACCGCCACGTTGTCACGAACGGGCCTCAGCCAGGCGCTGGCGGAAAGATCGGCCGGCCCCGGCTGGCAGTTCGTCGTGGCCGTCGAGAACCTGGGGCAGCTGAACCGGGCCATCGGCCCGGCGGCGGGCGACCGCCTGCTCCAGGGCATCGCCGGCACCATCGTCGCCGCGGTGCGCAGCATCGACTGCGTGGCCCGCTCGAGGGGCTCCCAGTTCCTCGTCGTGATCTACTGTCGCGACGAGATTCAGGCCTCCCGCGTGGCGGCGCGGGTGCACCGTCGGGTGGTTGCCTGGCTCGCTGCCTGCCCGATCCAGCGCCCGCCCCCGGGCGTGGCCTCGCCCACCATCGAGGTGGAGCACCTGGGCTGGCTCGACGGCGGGCCGGGGCCTGTGTCCGGTCGCCGGGCCCTCTCGGGCGCCACGCGGCGCGAAACCGGCGCCACGCTCTTGCTCGCCGAGCACATCCCGGGCCTCCGGGTCCGAGCGCGGCCCATCACCGATATCGGGAGCGGCAAGCTCGTGGGCTACGAGCTGAGCGCGAGCGTGCCCACCGGCGGCTTCAGCCGGGAGCTCCAGCGGGCGCTCGTGGAGGGCCAGCTCGTGGAGCTCGAGCGCGACTTGCTCGCCCGCCGCCTCGCGCTGGGGGTGTCGCTCCCCGGCATCCTCGCGCTCCCGCTCGCGACGGGCATGGCGCTCGACGAGGAAGTGCGCCAGCGCCTCGCCGAGGCCGTCGCTCGCCGAGGCCGCGGCAGCGTGGTGGCCCTGCTCTGGAGTCCGGGCGCCCCCGCCTCGCATCGTGACATCCTGGCGGCGGCGGAGGCCGTGCGGGAGGTCGGGGTGGACGTCGGGCTGGCGCGCGTGGGCTGCACGCCGCACCGCATCGACGCGCCGCTCTTCTTGTCGCCGCGGGTCTTGCGCCTCAGCAGCGCGGCCGCCGCCCGTCCCTCGGCGCTCGCGGAGCTCTCGGGCCTGGCGCGTGCCATCGGTGCGGCCACGCTGGTTCCCGAGGCGATGCGGGAGCCCGGCCTCGACTGTCACGCGCCGGACTTCGTGGTGGGCGACGCAGTGTCCCGAAAGGCGGACGAAAGGGTCGCTCCCGCCGGCGGTGCCTAGGCTAGAACCACTGGGTATCCTCCCAGAATTTGAAAGACACCCGAAGGAGGACAGAGCCATGTTCCGCAAGTCAACCCGCCCCGAGGACGACGGCACCGACGCCCCCGAATCCAAGGGACCGCCGTTCGTGCTCTTGCTCGTCTCACTCACGGCGGGCGCGGGCGTCATCGTCGCGACCGGGCTCGCGCTGTTCGACGTGGCCATGGACCACAGCCGCCGCCAGGCAGAGGCCTTGCCGATGGACGAACACGCGGTCGACGAGGCCGTGGCGGTCGTGGAGCCGCAGGACGGCGCCAGCACCGGCGAGCTCTACGAGGCGCAGGCCACCGTGAAGGACCTGGAGTCGCAGATCGCCGCGAAAGAGGCGCTCCTCACCGAACTGGCCCTCGCGGCCGGCCTCGACGCGCCGCCAGCGGAGGCCCAGGTGCTCGTGGAGGAAGTCACGACCCTGCGCGCCAACCTCGTGGCGGCGCGGCAGGTGCGCGACCGGCTGAAGGGCGAGCTCTCCGAGGCCCTCGCGGCCGTGGAGCTGCAGACCGAGGAGACAGCGCGTTTCCGCGCCTCGGCCGACGACTGGCGCCAGCAGGCGGAGCGCGCGCAGTGGCGCGACCTGGTGTCGACAGCGCAGGTCGAGGTGTGCGACCGCGGCACCCGGCGAGGCGTCGACAAGTGCCGCGCCGAGGTGGCCTCGTACTTCACCGACGATCGCTACGCTCGCTACGCCAACTGCGTGCGCGAGGGCGGCGCGACGCCGGTGCTGCTCCGCGTGGACCGCGGGAACGACGTGCCGAGCACGGCGGAGCCGGTGGGCCCATCGCCCATCTTCCGCACCGGTGACTGGTACGTGCTGTACTGCGATCCTCGCCTGCCCGAGCAGGAGGCCGAGTGGCTCAACCCGGCCGACGAGCAGGTGGCGTCGCTGGAGTAGCGTGACGCTCGGCGGGGGCCGGGGGTCCTACAACGAGCCCCGGTACCCGCCGACGATCGCCAGCTCCTCCACGCCTGCGGCCTGCGCCGTCGCCAGGACCCGCCCGAGCTGCCGCCAGGGAACCGTCCCGTCGGCGTGCACCTCGGCGCGGGATTTCGTGCGCGACGCGAGGAGGCGGTCGTAGAGGGGCTTCACCACCCCCTCGTCGCCCACGTAGTCCCAGGCCGCGATTCGCTGGCCATCCACGTAGATGGCGTCGGGCGCCACGATGATCTCGATGCCCCCCTGTCGCGAGTCCTCCGAGGCCGTGGGCGCCAGCGCGAAGGGCCCGGACGGCGGCGCCGGGGCCAGCTCGGTGGAGTAGGTGCGCAAGAGGAAGACGAGCAAGAGCGTCATCATGTCGACCATGGGGGCGAGGGCACCCACGTCGAGGCCCACGTTGGCGGCCTCCTCGCGACGGCGGAAGAGCTTCACTGGAGGCTCACGCGCGGGAAGAGCGGCGCTTGGGTCGGGCCGCGTACCACGTCGAGCACCGCGAGGAGCGTGGTGGTGGAGACGTCGGGCGAGGGCCGCACCTCGGCGCGCTCCTGCGATCCGTCGATGCGATGGATGCTCTCCATGGCCGCCAGCATCGCCGCGAGATCGACGCCGTCCCCCGACGCCGGGACCTCGATGGCGCGGAGCTCGCGGGTGTCGGCCGACGACGCGATGTCGGTCGTCGCCACTTCGAACTCCACGCGGGCGGAGGTGGGCTCGAGGGTCACCACGACGGACTTGACGAGCCCGGCGTGCGGCAGGGGCGGCGCCTCGCCGGGGGCCGCCAGTCGCAGGTCGACGATCCCGAGGCGCTGTCCCGATGAGGTGGCAAGGAGGAAGAAGAGCAACAGGAACATGAGCGTCACCACGCCGAGCAGCGTGGGACGCACATCGGCTTCCGCCGCGGGCTCTCGCCGAGACAGCTTCACGCCCGCTCGGCCGCCTTCCGGGCCACGTGCACGCGACCGGCCGCCGACTCGACGGCGGCGAGCAGGCGCCGGGCTTGTCCGTCGAGGAAACTATGGGCGGCCAGCGCGGGGATCGCCACGAAGAGGCCGAAGGCGGTGGTGGCCATGGCTGTGGACGATCCTTCGCTCAGCGCCGCCGCACGCTGGGCGGCGGCCACGTCGCCGAGCGCGCCGAAGGCGAGAATGAGCCCGTATACCGTGCCAAAAAGCCCGAGCATGGTGGCGATGCTCGCCACGGCGGACAGGTACGGGATGCGATGGCGGATCTGGTCTTCCGCCTCGACGGCGGCGGCGGTCATCGCGTCCCAGCCGAGCTCGGCCGTGGGCTGTGCAAGGCCGGCGGCGATCACCGCTTCCAGCGGGGTGTTGCCGAGGGACGGCAACGTGCCGCTTTTCACGCCGTCTTCCACACGTTTCACCACGGCGGGGCCGTCGACGCGGAAACGAATCATCGTGACCGCGCGCTCCACCACGACGGCGAGGGCGAAGGCCATCACCGCGAGCAGCGCGTACATGAAGCCCGAGGCGGGGCCGGCAAAAGCGTCGAGGAGGTAGCGGAGCATGGGGGCTTACCGGGTAACGAAGTCGAGGCAACGGGCGCGGGTGTCGGTCTTCTGGATCGACTCGCAGAGGGCCACCGCGCGGGTGGGATCGGCGCGTTTGAGCTGCGCGGCCACGCCGTGGCGGCAGTGGTCGGCGTAGGGCCCGCGCGTGGCGCAATCGGCGAGGGCGGCGTCGGGGTCGCGCTCGGCGCCCCCCCAGCCCAGCCCGTGGTAGCAGGTGCCTCGCCACTCGGCGGTACCGCCGTCGCAAGCCGCAGCGGCCTCGTTCATGTCGCGACGGGCAAGGTACTTGCCGATGCCGTGCCAGCAGGTCTTGCGGGTGAGCCAGTCACCCTCCTCGCGGGCACAGAGCGCGCGGGCGGCCGGTTCGTCGACCAGCGCGATCTCTCCCACCACGTCGTGTCGGCAGAAGGTCTGGTAGATCTCGGCCTGCGCGCAGCGCGCCATGGCGTACTCGGGGTCGGTTTCCGCCAGCGAGAGCCCCGTGCCGAAGAAACACTGGCCGCGCCACTTCCGGGCCTCGATGCCGAGGCAGATGGCCTCGGCGCGACCGCGATCGGCCACGGCGATGCTCTCGGCCACGTCGGCCTGGCACTCGAGCAGCATGTCGGCGCCCGCCACGCGGGTGCACACGCGGAGGGCCTCCTCGGGGTCGGCGGGGGCCACTTGCCGGGCAAGGGACTGCCAGCACACGTCGCGCAGGTCGGCCGCCATGGCCTCGCAGGTGCCCGGCGTCAACAGCGTGGCGCCGCCGCCTTCGCCGGGCGCACCGGCCGCCGGGAGCGCGGCGAGCCCGGTGGGCTTGGGGGGCACCGGCATCGACTCCCCCGCTTCCGGTTTCTCGGCCTCGGCCGCGAGCGCAGGGAGCCAGCGCTCGGCGCCGAAGCGCAGGCCCAGCAGCAACGCCAGCCAGGCGAGCACCAGCAGTGAAAAGTGGACGGTTCGCACGCGCTAGTCGGTGTAGCCGAGCTCCTGCATCCAGGCCTCGTACTCCGCGCGATCCATGTCTTCGAACTTCTGCTCCTCGGCCACCTTGGGTGGCTCCGGGGGCGGGCGAGTGAACCACCAGCCAGCCGCGCCCGCGGCGACGAGGAGAGCGCTGGCGGCGAGGAAGGCGCGCACGGTCGCAGGAGGGTATCGCGGCTCGCTCACACCCGCGATACGCTCGCGGCCCTTCCGAGGCCCGCATGCGTTTCCTCCGTCCCGCCCTCGCGATTGCGCTCTCCGCGGGCGCCACCTTCGGTGCGCTCCACGCGCACGAGGCCCAGGCCGATGCCTATCCGAAGCCTCGGATGGAAGTCTCGCTGAAGCCGGTCAGCGTCAACATGCGCGATTTCAGCTTCCCGAGCGGCTTCCGCGTGATCTTCCAGGAAGACCACACCCAGCCCGTCGTCTCGCTGGTCATGAAGATCGACCACGGCTCCCAGGACGACCCCGAGGGGCTCGAGGGCATGGCCCATCTCATCGAGCATCTCTGGTTCCGCTCACTGCACACCGGCACCGACGGCAAGGACTTGCCCAAGGTGTGGGACCTCATCCAGCAGATGGGGGCGAGCTTCAACGCCACCACCAGCAACGACCGCACCGACTACCTCACCAGCGCCCGCAGCGAGCTCTTGCCGAACCTGCTCGGCCTCGAGGCGCTCCGCCTGAAAGACGCGGTGCGCAAGGTCACCGCCGACGACGTGCTGGTGGAACGCGAGGTTGTGCGTAACGAGCTGCGTTTGCGCTACGAGAACGGCGGCGCGGCCGGCCTCGGCTACCTCTACGACAAGCTCTGGCCGGTGGGTCACCCCTACCACCGGATGACGATCGGCTCGCACGGCTCGCTGAACAACATCACGCTCGCCGACATCCAGAAGTACGTCCGCGACTACTACCGGGCCAGTGAGGCCACGCTGGTGGTCGGTGGCGATCTCTCGCTCGATGAGAGCTCGAAGTACCTCGAGGCCTTCAGCATCGACATGCTCGCCGCAAAGGACGATCCGGAGGGCAAGAGCCTCACGCTGGTGGCGCCCACGATCCGCATCAGCGGTCCGCCCGTGGAGCCGCCGCCCACCGGCACGCCCATCGAGGTGAAGGGCGAGGTTACCAACCTCCAGACCTTCAGCGCCGCCGTCGAAAAGCACACGCTCGTGCTCGGCTGGCCCATGCCCTCGGCCTACACCGCAAACGACGCGGTGATGTACCAGGCGCTCAGTCAGCTCCGCAACGCCATCGTCCGCGAGCTCTACCCCGACTGGGAGTACCAGCAGGAAGACAGCCCCGTTTCCGAGAATGCGCTCGACTGCTTCCCCGACGCGGGCCGCTATGGCTCGGCCGCGGTGTGCTTCATCGAGATCAGCGAGGACGACGACCCGGCGAAGATGACCGAGAAGGCGCTCAACGGTCTCTACACCATGTGGGCCACCGACGAGATGTGGGCCCAGTTCCAGGACTTCCAGTTCTCCCTGTCGCAGCAGGCCACGCTCGCCTACTTCCTGCAGAGCGTCGACGAGGTCACCGACATCTTCTCCGGCCGCGCCGCCAACGTCTCCGACTTCGTGCACTTCACGGGCGACCCGCAGTACTACTCCCGGCAGATCGAGTGGAACGCCAAGGTCAACTCCGACCAGGTGCGCGCGTTTGCCGAGAAGTACTTCAACCGCAAGCGTGCGGTGGCCGTGCACCTCAAGCCCTACGAAGATGGCGACATCACGCTCGACAGCAGCGACAGCCAGTACCGCGGCCAGAGTCGCGACGCGGCCGTGCTCACCATCTTCAAGCCGGAAGACATCAACGAGAAGGTGATCAACGAGACGATCGTCGTGCCCGACACGAAGAAGATCGTCGAGGAAACGCTCCCCAACGGCATGAAGGTGGTCGTCATGCCGCACGGCTCGGGGCCGATCGTCCGAGGCATCGTGGCCTTCGGCGGCGGTACCGGCAGCGTCGACATGAACCACCAGCAGGCCACCTTCGGGCTGTCCAACTGGACCTGGCCGCACTACCGCGCCGTTGATCCTCTGCGCGTCGCCGGCGACGACGGCACCTTCATCTCCGACCTCGGCTTCACGGTCCAGGGCTCGGCCGCCGCCGGCAACGTGGAAGACCTCGCCTACATCCTGCGCTACCGCCTCGACGACACCGTGGTGTGGACCGACGGCAAGATCGACTGGGTGAAGGACGCCAAGAAAGACATCATCAAGTGGATGAAGAAGGGCATCGACGCCGCGCCGGTGATCCAGCGCCAGCGCCTGTTCCCCGGGCACCCCGTGGGCGACTGGTTCGACCACAAGGACTGGGATGCGATGGGCAAGATGGGCTCGGGCGACGCGCAGACGGTGCTCTCGCGCATCCTCCGCCCGAAGAACGCCACGCTCTACCTCGTGGGCAACATCACCGTCGACGAGGCGCGCACGGCCGCGAAGACCTACTTCGGTGGCTGGCAGGGCTGGGGCAAGGAGCCGGCGGGCTGGACGGCGCCGCGCTCGATGTACCCGCCGCCCCCGGCGCCACCTGCCCGGCAGATCATCCTCTTCAACAAGGACAACGCCTCCCAAACCGACGTGAGCTACGCCTGCCAGATCGCGCCGGTTACCCCCGACACGGAGTGGGCGGCCAACCTGATGGCCGACGTGATCAGCGACGCGCTCTGGCTGGCGCTGCGCGAGCAGACGGGTGCCAGCTACGGCGCGGGCGCCGGCACCACGGGCTGGGAGGGCGGCCCGGCGATGATGTTCCAGAGCGTGCAAGTGCAGAACGACCAGGCCGCCTTCGCGGTGAAGGTGTTCCTCGAGCAGGGTGAGAAGGCCAAGGCGATGAAGCTCGACGACCGCATCCTCGCCACGCGCAAGTTCAGCAACGCGCAGCAGTACGTCATCGGGCAAGTCAGCACCAACGACATGATCAACCGCCTGTTCCGCGTGGGCTCGCGTGGCTGGGGGGTCAACTACTTCAACGAGATCGGCTCGCGCATCGCGAAGGTCACGCAGAAGGACTTCCCGGCGATCCTCGAGCCCTGCGTGGGCCACGAGGTCGTCACGGCCGTGGGCCCCGTCTCGGTGATCAAGGCCAACTTCGACAAGCTCGGCATGCAGGTCGAGGTCTTCGACGTTGATGCCTACCGCAAGGCTTACCGTGCGGAGATGGGCCTCAAGGAAGAGAAAGAGGACAAGAAGAAGGACGAGAAGAAGGGCGAGAAGAAGTAAGCTCAGGGCTACTCCGGCTCCGCTACCTCAGCTCGAGCAGCTCCACGTCGAACACCAGGGTGGCGCCGGGCGGAATGACGCCCCCGGCGCCCTTCGCGCCGTAGCCGAGCTCTGGGGGCACGTGAATCTGGCGCTTCTCGCCCACCTTCATGTTGAGCACGGCCTCGTCCCAACCCTTGATGACCTTGCCCACGCCCACGGGAAACACGAAGGCCTTGTTCCGGTCGACCGAACTGTCGAACTTGGTGCCGTCGAGCAGGTAGCCCGTGTAGTGCACGGCCACGGTTTGACCGGCCATCGGCGAGCCGCCGGTACCGGCCTGGAGCACGTAGGACACGAGCCCGGTCGATGACCTGTCGCCGCTGAGCCCCTCGATCGACCAGGGCTTCGACGTGGCCACGAGGCCCATGTCGGAGGATTCCCCGCGGCCGACGGTGGTGGAACAGGCGGGGAAGGTGAGAAAGGCGAGGAGGAGGGTCAGCATGGCGCCGCGGCTATCACGCAGTAGGGGACGGGGCCTCGCCGGCCCCGTCCCCTACCGGGCCATCCCCTCCGGCCTCCAAGCTCCGCTTTCCGGCCCTCGGCGTTGCGCGTGCTCGTAGCACGCACAACGTGGCCCTCTCCCAACCCCGCAGTTTCCATGCCGTCGGCATGGAAACTATCGCCCCGCCGAACGCCGGGCTACGCTGCGGACCCTCCCGGGAGCCTCGCGTGGACTGGTCTGGCGGCATCTGGCGCGATCTCGAACTGGGCCTCGCGCTCGACTGGAGCCACGCGACGATCGACTGGTCTGCGGCCGAGTCCCGGCTCGCCCCCGCCTTCGCGGCGATGGCGGCGCTGGAGGCCGGTGCCGTGGCCAACGCCGATGAGGGACGAATGGTGGGTCACTACTGGCTGAGAATGCCGGAGATCGCCCCCACGGGCCTGGGGCCGGAGATCGTTCGCGTGCGTGAACTGTGTCGCGACATCGCGCGGGACGTCCATTTCGAACGACGCTACCGCAATGTCCTGCTCCTGGGGATTGGCGGTAGTGCGCTCGGTCCCCAGCTGGTGGCCGACGCGCTCGCCGAGCCGCACGATCCGCTGCGGCTGTTGTGCATCGACAACACCGATCCCGACGGGATCGCCCGGGTGGTCGGTCCCCTCGACCTCGAGGAAACGCTGGTGCTGTGCATCAGCAAGTCGGGCGGCACGGCGGAAACGCGCAACGCCCTCCTGGAAGTGCAGGCGGCCTACGCCCGCGCCGAGGTGCCGTTTTCGTCGAGCGCCATCGCTGTCACCGGCGAGGGGAGCAAGTTGTGGCACGTGGCCGCCGAGTGGCGAGCGCGCGTGCCGATGTGGGACTGGGTGGGCGGTCGCACCTCGCTGTTCTCGGCGGTCGGCTTACTTCCAGCCTTCTTACAGGGTATCGACGTCGACGCGCTCGTGGCAGGTGCCGCTTCGATCGACGCACACACGCGCACCACCCGCGTCGAGACCAACCCGGCGGCGCGGTTGGCCTGGGCCTGGTACCAGATCGGTCGCGCGGAGAAGCGCCGCGCCATGGTCGTGCTCCCCTATCGCGACCGCCTCGTGCTCTTCTCCCGCTACCTCCAGCAACTGGTGATGGAGTCGCTCGGCAAGGCCCTCGACCGCGGTGGGCGCGAGGTGCACGAGGGGCTCGCGGTGTACGGCAACAAGGGCAGCACCGACCAGCACGCCTACGTGCAGCAGCTCCGCGACGGGCCGGACGACCACTTCGTCACCTTCGTGGTGTCACTCGACGACGGGTACCATGGCCAGGAAGAGGTGGAGCCCGGCGTCGCAAGCGGTGACTACTTGCAGGGCTTCTACCTGGGTACCCGGCGGGCGCTGGCTGACAGCGGGCACCCTTCGCTTACCGTCACGCTGTCCCAAGTCGACGCCTTCCGCGTCGGCGCCCTGCTCGCGCTGTACGAGCGCGCGGTGGGGCTCTACGCCGAGCTGGTCAACATCAACGCCTACCATCAGCCCGGGGTTGAGGCGGGCAAGAAGGCGGCCGGGGCGGTGATCGCGATGAAGCCGAAGCTGCTCGCGGCCCTCGGCGATGAGCCGCGCCGTGTCGACGAGATTTGCACGGCGGCGGGGCTCGACGACCACGCGGCGGCCCACGCCCTCTTGTCGCGACTTGCCGCCAACGATGCCGGGGTCGTGCTGCAGGCGGGCGACTCGCCTGCCGCCGACCGTTTCGCGCGCCCAGGATGATCATCCTCCTGCTCGGCTGCGAGAAGCCGCCCTGCCCCGCGGCACCGAGCTTCTTCACGCCCTCGCTCGCGTCGCTCGTGATCCTCGAGGGCACCGACGGCTTCACGCTCGACGGCGGCGCCGTGCCGCTCGACGGCTACGCCGGCTTTTCCGGTCCTGGGCGCGCCACGGCCTCGCTGGTCGCGGGACGAGGCAGCACCTACCGGGTGGTCTACGACGTCGAAGCCAGCGAGCCCGCCTCCCTGGTGGTCCGCTTCGGCGAGACCGCAGACGACACGATCACCATCGCCGAGGTGGAGGTGAGCGGCGCGGGCAGCCTGGAAGTCACGCCGGTGGGCGCGGGTCGTCGTATGGAGGTCGTGTTCGCCAGCGACGGTGTCGTGCGCATCGACGACTTCCGCGTGGAGTACGACGAGTGGGCCGAGGTCAACGACGCGCCGACCGGAGCGCTCCAACTCGGCATGCTGGTGCACGTGGAAGACATCGCCGAGATCGAGCAGAGTCCGGACAACTTCACCCGGCGCGCGGTGGTGCTGGAACGGCTCGCTGAGACACTCGCCGCTCACGATGCGAAGCTCACCTACCAGGTCGATGTCACCTTCGCGCAGGGTGTCCAGAACTGGGACCCCGGGTACGTCGACCGCGTGGCGGCGCTGAGCGGCGGCTGGTCGGCCCACATCCACAACGAGTCCGAGGGCGAAGAAGCGGTCGAGTCCGCCGCTCGCGACGCTGCGGTGAGCTACCGCGAGATCGGGGTCGACCCGACCGACATCAATGGCGGCTTCCAGCTCGCGCTCTACGAGCGTTTCGCGGCGGCCGGGTATTGGAGCATGTCGGCCTACAAGGACCCGTCGACGCAGGCTGGCCTGCCCATGGACTCCGTCGTCCCGTGGCGGCCTCGGGACGGTACCGGCACCGACGACGTCGAGGCCTTCCTGGTCCACGACGACGAGGGGCCGCTCATCTACCTCGGCGGCGGCATGCAGTCGGAGCCGGCCCACGATCGTGTGGGCGAGGTGGCGCGGCGTCGCCTGTCACAGCTGCTCGCCCACGCGGTGGACGGCGAGGTCAACACGGCCTACCTCGTCACCCATGTCGACTTCTTCTCGCCGCTCGGCGACGACGACGCCGACTGGGATGCCTACATCGAGGATGGTCGCCTCGATGCCGACCTGGCCGAGTACGACCGCATGCTCAGCGAGGTCGTCGATCCGCTGGTCGACGCCGGGCACGTGCAGTGGGCAACCAGCGGCGAGATGGGCCAGTGTTTCCGGGATCGAGAGGTGGCTTGCGGGCGGGTGAACGAAGATTCAGAAGAGTGAATCACTGGCCCTGTACGGGCCTCGCAGGCCGGTTAGCTGCGGCGCGCCTCCCCACCCCCTTCGTCTTGGAGCTGCTCGTGCCTGACTCCTCTGCCCGTCGTGTTGCCATCCAGACCGCCACCTCGCGCACCGTCCGGAGCATCGCGCGACCCGTCGACGCCGAGGGCCGCCCGGCGCGCATCTCGCAGTACTTCGGCAGCCGCGTTTTCGGCGCCGACAAGCTCAAGCAGCGGCTCCCGCCCGAGATCTTCGCGCTCTGGACCGCCACCGTGGAGAAGGGCGCGCATCTCGACCGGCCGGTCGCCGACGCGATCGCGCACGCGGTGAAGGAATGGGCGCTCGAGTCGGGCGCGACGCATTTCTGTCACTGGTTCCACCCCATGACAGGATCCACCGCCGAGAAGCACGATAGTTTCCTGTGGTTCGACGGCGCGGGTCGCCCCGTCGAGAAGTTCACGGGCGCCATGCTCATCCAGAGCGAGCCCGACGCCTCGAGCTTCCCCTCGGGCGGCATGCGCTCCACCTTCGAGGCCCGCGGCTACACCGCATGGGACCCGACCTCCCCGATGTTCCTGATGGACGGCCCCACCGGTCGCACGCTGGTGATCCCGAGCGCGTTCCTCGGCTACCACGGGCAGGCGCTCGACGAGAAGGCACCCCTGCTTCGATCGATGGAGGCCCTCTCCAAGAGCGCCACGCGCCTGCTCGGCTTGCTCGGCAGCCCCGCGCAGCGGGTCACTGCCACGGTGGGCCCGGAGCAGGAGTACTTCGTCATCGACAAGGCCTACGCCGCGCTGCGTCCGGATCTCGTGGTGGCCGGGCGCTCGGTGCTCGGCGCCTCGGCGCCCAAGGGCCAGAGCCTGGAAGACCACTACTTCGGCTCCATTCCGCCGCGCGTGCTGGCGTTCATGGAGGAATGCGAGCAGGAGCTTTACCTCCTCGGCGTGTGGGCCAAGACTCGCCACAACGAGGTTGCCCCTTCGCAGTTCGAGATCGCGCCGGTCTTCACCGAGGCAAACGTGGCGGCCGACCACAACCAGCTGGTGATGCAGACCCTCCGTCGCGTCGCCGACCGTCACGGCCTCGCTATGCTCCTGCACGAGAAGCCCTTCGCGGGCGTCAACGGCAGCGGCAAGCACGTGAACTGGTCGATGTCCACCAACCATGGCGACAACCTCCTCGAGCCGGGCAGCGCGCCGCAGGAAAATCTGCGTTTCCTTGCCTTCCTCGCCGCCACCTTGCTCGGCGTGCAGCGTCACTCGGCGGTCTTGCGCGCGAGCATCGCCAGTCACGGCAACGACTTCCGCCTTGGCGCCAATGAGGCGCCCCCGGCGATCATCTCGGTCTTCCTTGGTGATTTCCTCACGCGGATCGTCGATGGCATCGTGTCGGGGCAGGTGGCCAACCTGGCGGCCGGCCAGGCGATGATCGAGCTCGGCGTGTCGCGACTCCCGGCCGTGGCGAAGGACAACACCGACCGCAACCGCACCTCGCCCTTCGCCTTCACCGGCAACAAGTTCGAGTTCCGGGCCGTCGGCTCCTCGGCGAGCATCAGCTTCCCTGTCGTGTGTCTCAACGCCGCCGTGGCGGACGGGATCGACCAGCTCTCGGCGTGGATCGAGGCCAGCAAAGGCGACGTGATGGGCGCCGTGCGTCGAGCGCTCACCGAGTCGAGTCCGGTCCGCTTCGACGGCAACGGCTACTCGGCCGAGTGGGTGGAAGAAGCCGAGCGCCGCGGCCTGCCGCACGCGCGCAACACGCCCTCGGCCCTGGCCGCGTTGCACGGCCAGGCCGCGTCGTCGCTGTTTTCGCGTACCGGCATCCTCAGCCATGAGGAGCTCGACAGCCGCTACGAGGTGCGGGTGGAGCTCTACAACAAGAAGGTCGACATCGAGGCCGACGTGCTCCGCGAGCTGGTCGATACCCACGTGATCCCCTCGATCGTCGAGGAGCTGTCGGCCACCGAGGGCGTGGCGGGCACGCTGGCCGAGAAACGATTCCTCGCCGTGGAGGCGGTGGGCGACCGCGTGTACGAGGCCCGTGCCACGCTCGACGACGTGGTCGCCGGCGTGCCGGAATCGAGCGCCGCCGGTGTCGCCACCTACCTCTGCGCCAAGGTGGTCCCGGTCCTGGCCGAGTTGCGCGCCGCTTGCGACGCCGCTGAGAAGCTGGTGGCCGACGACCGCTGGAGCCTGCCGAAGTACCGCGAGATGCTCTTCGTCAACGGATAGCTAGAGCCCATGGCGGGCCCCGCGCGCAAGGCGATCGTGCTCTCGGGCGGCGGCGCCCGTGGCGCCTACGAGGCGGGCGTGTTGTCGTCGGCGCTCGAAGGCGCGGCTGGGGCGCGCGTGGATTTTCTCTGTGGCACCAGCGTGGGGGGTATCCACGCGGCCATCGTGGCCTCGCACGCGGAGCACCTGCCTCGCGCGGCCGAGGTGCTCCGGGATGCCTGGCTCGGGCTCGACGTGGAGACGGCGCTCAGCCTCTGGTCCTGGCATCCAGGGCGGATCCAGCGTGTCTTGCGCGGTGGGGGTCGCCCGGCGTCGGTGTTCGACGGGCGACCGCTCGCACGCCTCGTGAGCCGCGTGGTCGATTGGCCGGGCGTGGCTCGAAACCTACACCGCGGCGCGCTCCAGGCCCTCGTGGTGACCGCCACCCACGTGCCCACCGGCCGTCCCACCGTGTTCGTCGACACGGCGCCGGGCCAGGCGCCGCCCCGCTTCTCGAGCCCCCGGGTGCGCGTCCGTCCCACGCGCATCGCGGCGCCCCACTTGCTGGCCTCGGCCGCCATCCCCTTGCTCTTCCCGGCGGTGCGGGTGGAGGGCGAGCTTTTCTGCGACGGCGGCCTGCGCATGAACACGCCACTCGCCCCGGCCCTCGGCATGGGGGCGAACCGGGTGCTGGTCATCGCGCAGTCCACGGCGCGACCGGTGGTGACTGAGGCGGCCCCCGAGAGCTACCCCGGCGCGGCGTTCCTGCTCGGCAAGGTGCTCAACGCCTTCCTCCTCGACCACGTGATCACCGACCTCGAGGAGCTGCAGGTCATCAACCGCTTGCTCGACGCCACGGGGCGCGTGGGGAGCGCGGACGTGCTGGAGAGGCTGGCGGCCGGGCACGACGGCGCCCCGGGCTTCCGCCACGTCGCCCCCTTTGTCATCCGGCCCAGCGAGGACATCGGGGCGCTGGCGCACCGTCACCTGCACCGACTCTCGCTCCGACCGCCGGCCACGGCGCTCTTGCGGCTCCTGGAGGGTGGCTGGGGCGGTGTCTCCGACCTGGCCAGCTTCATGCTCTTCGACCGCGCCTTCACGGGCGAGCTGTTCGAGCTCGGTCGCGCCGACGCCCTCGCCCAGCGCGAGACCATCAGCGCGTTCTTCGCGTGATCGCCCTCGTCGGGGCGTGGTTGCTGGCCGCCGATCAGGCCAGCGCCGCCGAGAGCTGGCGCGCCGAGCGCGAGATCGCGATCTACACCGCGCCCGCCGAGCCGAGGCAACGCCGGGGCGTCGTTCCCCCGGGGGCGAGCTTCGAGGTGGCCGAGCACCAGGTTGCCGAGGGCTGTCGCGACTGGGGCCTCGTGGCCCTCGGTGGCTGGGCCTGCCTGGACCGCGCGACGCTGAGTACCGAGGCGCCTGCCTCCCTCGCGGTGGAGTCACCGGAGGCGATGCCGTACCTCTACGGCAAGGCACGGGGCGTGGGCCCCGTTTCCCTCTACCCGAGCGCCGCCGCCTTCGCGCGCGGCAAGGCCGGAGGTGAGCTACTCGACCCTGAGCGGAGCTACGCTTTCGCGGGGCGCGAGCCTACGGCTCGCGGGGAGGTGCTGCGCCTGCGCGACGGACGAGTGGTGCCGAGCAACCGGGTGCGCCTGTACCAGGCGAGCGATTTCCACGGCATCGACGACGCTGCCCTGGCCTTGCTCGGCTACGCCTCCCCGGCGTGGTGCGTGGCGACGAGCGGCTGCGCGCTCGGCGACGGCACACGCCTCGACTACCATGCCCTCTTCGACGCGTCGGTCAGCGAGCCCCGCTCGGAAGCCGGGGTGGCCCGCTGGCGACCGGCGGCCCGGCCCGCCGGCGTGGGTGAGTCCGATCTCTGGGTCGACATCGACGTCGGCGAACAGGTGCTCGCGCTCGTCCGCGGCGATCACGTCGAGTACCTCACGCTCGCGGCCACGGGTCGCCGCGGGCGCTGGGAGACGCCCGTGGGCGAGCACCTCGTGCTCGACAAGCTGCTCGCCAACGACATGCTCAGCCGCGCCGACTCTCCCGAGCCCTACGCGGTGGAAGGTGTGCCATGGGTGGTCCACTTTGCCCATCGTTACGCCATCCACGGGGCGTATTGGCACGACCGATTCGGGCGACGCACGAGCCACGGCTGCGTCAACCTCTCCCCTGTCGACGCCCGAGCCCTCTTCGCGGCGCTGAGCCCGCCCCTGCCGCCGGGTTGGCGAGCGGTCTACGCCGATCCCACCGACCTTCCGACGCTCGTCCGAGTGCGATAGACCACGCCCCGTGGAGACAAGATGGCCCGCGTCCTAATCGAAGAAGAAGGAGCCCCGGTCCGCTACTACCGGCTCGTCACCGATGGCGTCGTGCTCGGCCGCGCCGACACCGCCGACCTCGTGCTCCCGGACACCGACGTGTCGCGCAAACACGCGATCATCGAGCGTCGCAGCGAAGGCTGGTTCATCCGAGACAATGGCAGCGCCAACGGCACGCAGCTCAACGGTGCCCCTGTCACCGAGGCACCCTTCGGGCCGGGCGACGCGGTGGTGGTGGGCAAGTTCACCCTGCGCCTCGAGCTTGAAGACGAGGGCGAGGGTGCCGAGTACATGGGCCCCTCCGACCATCTCGGCGACGATCTCACCTCCCCGGCGATCCCGGTATCGGAGATTCTCGCCGCCCAGCAGGCCGCCGCGGCGAGTCCACCGGGGCCGTCCGTGTCGCCCCCGAGCGAGCCCGCCCCCTCCACCGAGGCGCCCCACCTGCTCGGCACCGACGGCGTGCGCTACGACTTGAGCGGCAGGGTGCTCGCCTTCGGCCGCGACATCCCCGTCACCGGCACTTTTCCCTTCTTCTCCGCGGGTGAGATGCGCGCGGCCGACGGCGGCTGGGTGGTGAAGCAGGGCTTCATGCTCACCCCTGTCGAGGTCAACGGCAAGAACGTGTCCACTCGTCGTCTCGTCGCGGGCGACCAGCTCCGCGTGGGCGGCACGCGCTTCACCTACCACGGGCCCTGAAATGAACCTCCTCGCCGCCTCCCTCGCGCTCGCCTATGGCGAGAAGGTCCACAACGAGCTCACCGAGGAGGCGCTGAGGCCCATTCTTGGCGATGCCACCTCGCTCGTCGGCCCCGTCCCGCCGGCACCGGAGGGCGTCGACCCGGCCACCTACGCCCCGCCCGTGCTCGACCCCGAGACGCAGGCGAAGACGGGCGTGGCGGCGCTGGTGCAACGTATCGATAACTACGGGCGAAATACGCCCGACCTCGCCGCTGCATGGACCGCTCGCTACCCGTCCCCAGGCGACTTCGACACCTGGGCGCTGAAGGAGCTTTTGCTCCTCAACCCCGACCAGGACGTGTACGGGATCGACAAGTTCGACCTCGACCCTTCGCGCCTTTCCACGGTCTCGGTGTCGGCTCGTCGTCCCGACGACGACTTCCGCAACCGGGAGCGCCTCGCCCACGGTCCCGATCGCAAGCCACAAGCGGGGGTCCCCGACGACCCGATCATCCTCAACATGGGGAAGCTGGGCGCTCTCTCCTCGCAGGCGCACGCGCACTACGGGCTCGACCAGCTCGAGTTCTCAGAAGACCCGGCCGTGCTGCAGACCGACCCGCCGCGCTTCGCCGTGGCGGCGGGCTGGCCGGGCGGCCCCGTCGTCACCCTCGCCGCCGAGATGACGCAGAGCCACCTCGACCTGAGCACCCTGGCCGCGCTCGAGGGCTACGGGGTCTTGTCCAATGCCTACGCGGGCCAGGCCTTCCACTACCTGGAAGACACGGGCAACCCCATCCATACCGTGCAGGTGGGCCTCTACGACTTCTTCAAGGACGCGTTCTTCCAGCGCCTTGGCAAGAGCATCCTCACCGGGGGTGGCTACCTCGGTGAGTTGCCGTCGTTGGCGAGCATCGGCATCGGCATCCTCACCAACCACCACACCATCTCCGAGCAACTCGCCGAGAAGAAGCTGCTCGCGGGCGACGCGCGCCTCGCGGGCGCGATCACCGCCGATGACGCCGAGTTCCTCGCGAAGCTGCCCTCGAGTGCGGCGGGTGACTACGGTCTCGACGCGACGCGGGCGCTCATCAAGGCGAGCGCGCCCGACGGTGCGCCGATGTACGCCAGCACTCGCGCCATCGTCGACAAACGTTACCGCAAGTGGGGTGTCAGCTTCGACGACAAGAACGACGATCCCGATGCCACCCTGCGCAAGGGCGTGTCCAGCGCCGAGATGGACGCCTTCTGGGGCTTGCAGGAACGTTCCTTCAAGCGGGCCGCCACGGCGGTGCGCCGCGTGTGGACGATTCACGACGGCGCGATCCAGGGGGCCCTCGCCACGGCCGAGGCCACCGAGGCGCTGCGCACGAGCACGCTCGACAGGCTGGTACGCCGCCAGTTGAAGCTCCGCGCCGAGGCGGATGAACGTCGGGCGAAGTACCTTGCGAATCCGCCGGTGGCGTCGTCGGCGCCGTCCACGCAGCCGGTCGTGCTCGCCGCCGAGGTGGGCGGGGCCACGCTGGTGGGCTTCGGCCTCTCCCGCGGTTTCCGGCGCCTACGAAAGAGCTGAGGGCAGGCTCGCCAGCTCCTCGGCAGGCACGAGCACCTGCAGCGTGTCGCCCGGCGCGAGCACCTGGTTCGCGCGCGCCGGGGTGCCGTTGAGGGCCACGAGCGCGTGCCCCGTGCGAGCGTAGAACTGGCCGGCCGTCTCGCCGACGGCCTCGGTCGCGACGCCCACCTCCACCACGAGCAGGGTGCGCTCCCCCACGCGGTGCGCCCCGACGACGCGCCGATCGAGCGCGGCCGCCGCGAAGATCGGCGCGGCGACCGCCGACGTGGACAGGCTCACGTCTACGCCCATCGCGTTCTTCACGCGGTTGGCCAGTCGCTGGTCGAAAAGCCGCATGACGACGTTCACCTCGGGGGCGGCCTCCTGGACCTCCAAGGCCACCTCCAGGTTCACCAGGTCGTCGTCGGTGGCGATGACCACTGCCCGGGCCCGGGACGGGTTCAAGGAGCGGATCAGCTTCTCCTGGCGGGCGTCGCCGAGCAGCAGGTGCACCGGTCGACCGTCGGCCGCGAGCGCGCGGGCGGTGGCGATGTGCTCTCCGTTGGCGTCGGCCTCCACGACGAACACCTCGGCGCCCATCGCGAGCAGTTGTTCGAGCGTGCGGAAGCCCACCTGTCCGAGGCCCACCAGGATGATGTGGCCGCTGGTGGCGTTCGCGAGGATTTCCATCCAGACTCCTGCGTTTTCTGCCTTGCGGAAAACCGTGAGGCCCACCTTGACGAGGCCCTCGGCCATGATGATGACCCCGAGAAGCGGGAAGAGGTAGAGGATGAGCTGGCCCGCCGGGTCGGCCGGTAGCTCCGCGTTGAGCTCGCCGAGGAGCAGCATGAATGCGGTGTAGGCGGCCGCGTCCCAGCTCGGCGCCAGGCCGCCCAGGGGCGCACCCCATCCACGCTCCACCACGGTGCCGAGCGCCCACGCGGCGGTGAACTGGGCAAGCGGCCAGCGCAAGTTGCGTAGTGCAAAGCCGAAATAGCGAAGCTCGGCCCAGGCGCGGCGGAGGCGCCGAGTGAGCGGCGGCGTGGAAGGAGCGAAGGGCACGGGCGACGGCGAACGTAGCGCGGGGCGGGCGCTCAGTAGGGCTTCTCGCCGACCCAGTTCCCCGGCGGATCGTAGCGGCAGGCCCAGATCACGGCGCCGTTGTCGCAGCTGCCCTTGCCGCAGCCCACCACGGCCGTGTCGGCCCATACCACCTGGGTGTAGTGGCCGCAGGCCTTGCCTCGGTCGCACTTGTTGGTGTCGTAGTCGTAGAACTCCACCTCGCTGGCCCAGCCTTCCACGACCTCGGTCGGTGTGGGGGAGTAGGACGACCACCACAGGTTCTCGCCGAAGTCGTCCTGGTTCTCGTGCTCGAAGGCACAGTCATCCGCGGCGAGGGCTACCGCCCAGCCGAGCGCGGAGTCGGCCACGTCGAGGTCGTACTCGAGGGGACCGACGCCCACGCCGTCGCGAATCTCATTGTGCGCATCGAGGAACTCCTGCGCGTCCCCGTCGAGGGTCGACGCCTCGTCGGTTTCGGCGGCGGAGTCTTCCTCGTCGCCGAAGGCGATGGGGCCACAGGCCAGGAGTGCACCGGAGAGCAAGAACGTCGCGAGGCGGAGCATGGGACGATGGGTAGCACGCCCTCGCTACGACCGCGCCCCTGCCCGCAATTCCCTGGCGGCCGCCCGCGCCGCGTCGCTCACGCGCACGCCGCCGAGCATGCGCGCCAACTCCTCCACGGTGGCCGACTCGTCGAGCGAGCGCACGGATGAGAAAGTGCGCTCGCCCACGGCCTCCTTGCGCACGTGCAAGTGCAGGTCGGCCCAGGCGGCGATCTGCGGCAAGTGGGTGACACATAGTACCTGGTGGTGTCGCGACACCTCCTGCAGCTTGCGCCCGATCACCTCGGCGACGGCGCCGCCCACGCCACTGTCCACCTCGTCGAAGACGTAGGTGCCGACCGGCCCCATCTGGGCCAGCACCCGCTTCACCGCGAGCAGCGCACGGGACAGCTCGCCGCCGCTCGCCACCTTTCGGAGGGGCCGAGGCTCCTCGCCCCGGTTGGTGGCGATGCGGAACTCCACGCGATCGGCGCCGCGGGGACCGACGCCGGCGTCGGCAACGTTCACGTCCACGCGGGCCTCGCCCATGCCGAGCGACGCGAGCTCGCCGGTGATGGCGTTCGCGAGCTTCCGCGCATCGGCCCGGCGGCGGCTTGACAGCGCGGGCGCGACTCGGGCCACCACCGAACGTGCCGCTTCGATGGCGGCTTCTGCGTCGGCAAGGGCGTTGGCCGAGCCCTCGATCTGGGCGAGCTCCTCCTCGATGCGCCTCCGGGCCCCGGCCAGGTCGTCACCGTGTTTGCGACGCAGGCGACGCACCTCGTGCTGGGCCTCCTCCAGCGCCGCGAGGCGGGCGGGATCGGCACGGAGGCCGCGCGCGTAGCGTCCCAGCTCGGTGACGATGTCGTCGAGCTCCGTGGACAGCGCGACGAGGCGCTCGTGGACGCTCCCGAGCGCGGGGTCGAGCCGGGCCGCGGAGGCCACGTCGGCCTCCACGCGCGCGAGGGCCCCGCTCGCGGCCTGGTCGTCGTCGTAGAGCCGGGCGTGGGCGCGCTGCACCAGGGCGGCCAGGGCATCGACATTGCGAAGTCGCGACAGCTCTGCCTCGTCGACATCGAGCCCGTCGACCTTGTCGAGCTCCGCGAGCTGGAAGCGGAGCCAATCGGCGCGGTCCTCGCGCAAGCGTCCTCGCAGGGCCTCCAACGCCGTCTCGGCCTCGCGAAGTGTGGCCCAGGCCGTGTCCATCTGGGCGCGCAGGGCGCCGAGGTCGGCGTAGGCGTCGAGGTAGCCGAGGTGCGAGCCCGGATCGACCAGCGAGTGGTGCTCGTGCTGCGAGCTGATGTCGCAGAGCCCACGCGCCACCTCGGCGAGTTCGCCCGCAGTGGCGAGGCGGCCATCGATGTAGGCCCGCGAGCGGCCGGCGGCCTCCACGACGCGCCGCAGGACCAGCTCCGGGCCGACGTCGCGACCCGCGAGGCGTTCTCGATCCCCGGGAGAGAGCTCGAAGAGGGCCTCGACCTCGGCACGTTCGGCGCCCGTGCGCACCAGCTCCGGGTTTGCCCGCCCACCGAGCACGAGCTGCAGGGCGTCGACCAGGATCGACTTCCCGGCGCCGGTTTCCCCAGTGACGATGTTGAGCCCGTCGCCGAGGAGCAGCTCGATGTCGTCGGCGATGGCCAGCTGTCGAACGCGGAGGCAGCGCAGCATGCGAACGCCTATCTTGGCACGTCAATAGCCGACGGTCAGATCCTGACCGCCCACACCCCCACTGGGATCCCACCGTTCTTGAAGTGGACCAGCCGCTCGGCGTTGCGGTCGACCCGCTGGGCGAGATCCGGCTGAGGCGACAAGAAAACGGCGGTCCACCCCGTGAAACGTTCGCGAAGCGCCCGGCCGAAGTGGCTGTAGACCGGGGCCACGCTGACGCCGAGTCGGCTCCCGTAGGGCGGGTTGGTGACGATCGTGCCCGCCACGCCGGTGGGCTCGATGTCGCTCACCTGCAGGTGACGGAAGTTTGCCTTGACCCCGGCACGTTGCGCGTTGGCCTGCGCGGCCAGGACCGAGGGCGCGTGGTGGTCGGAGCCGCTGATGCTGACTCCGGTCGCGACGGGCTGCACGCGGATGGCCTCGCGGGAAAGCCCTCGCCACTCGTCGCACGCGAACCGTCGCCGCCCGAAGGGGGGGCGCCCGGCCGCGAGCAGGGCCGCCTCGACGGGGATGGTGCCCGAGCCGCAGAACGGATCGAGAAGCGGGCGGTCGCCGCGCCAGTCGGCGAGCCAGATCAGGCAGGCGGCGAGGTTCTCCCGGAGCGGCGCCTTCACCGCGTCGGTGCGCCAGCCGCGGCGGTGGAGCAGCTCGCCGCCGGCGTCGAGCGACACCGTGGCGATGTCGTTGTCGAGGCGGATCTGGACGTGCTGGGCGAGCTGTGGCCGTGCTTCTTTGTCGGGCACGAAGGGGCCTTTCAGGCACTCGCGGATGGTGTGCCCCGCGGCGCGCGCGGCGACGTCGCGAAAGCGGACAGCACTCTGTCGCGACGTGACGTCGACCTCGAGCTTCGTCAGCGGGTGCAGCAAGGTCTTCCAGGGCACCTTTCGCAAGAGCCCGGTGAGCTGGTCGGGCGACTTCGCCGTGCCCGATACCAGCTCGATCAAGAGCTGCGATGGTGTGCGCATCGTGCGCGCGAGCTTCGCGACGCGGGCGGGGTCGGCTTCGAAGCGAACGCCGCCGCCGACGACCTCGCCTTGCACGCCGAGCGTCTGCAGCTCGGCGAGCACCACGCCCTCGAGGCCCGGGTGAATCACGGCGAAGGCGTTCATCGGGCGGGGGCTATCGCGGGGAACTGGGGGTGGTACGCTCAGCCATGCTCCTGCCCTGGTTGTTCGCCGGCTCGGGGACCGGCGTGAGCCCGGTCACGACGGACAAACGGCCCCCTTCGCTCTGATTCGAGACGCCCAGCGTCGATGGCGAGGAGTTGCCGGCCTGCGAGGCGCTCCGCATCGTGGCGCTCGCCCACCACGGCGACGATCCCGACGCCCGCCTACTGGTCAAGATGTCGCTCGACGGCGGCGTGGTCGCCGACCTCGTGCGTCCCGGCGCCCGCTGGACGCTGCGCGCCGACTCGCTTCAACCCGGCACCGAGCACGCAGCGCACGCCGCAGTGACCGACCCCGCGGGGTTGGTCACTGGCGCCGACACGAACTTCCGCGTGGCCGAGAACTCCCCTCCCGATCCATGGATCTTGTCCCCGGCCGACCTGGCCAAGGTCCTTCCCACCGAGCCGCTCGCGGTGCTCGTCGACGTCGCCGACGCCGAAGGCCAGGAGGTCGCGCTGGCCTGGCGCCTCGACGACACACCCATCGACGGCCCGGCGAGCGCCGATGCGAGCGGTCGCGCGGGCTTCGATCTGGAGCTCGTCGACCTCGACGGCGGCCTGCACCCCTGGAACTCGACGCCACCGACCCGTGCGGCGCCGTCGCCACGACGAGCACCCGCTTCGCCCTCGCCTGTACCGAGGTCTGGTACGCCGACGCCGACGGCGACGGACACGGCGATCCAGCCAGCACCGTCCAGTTCTGCGAGCCCCCGCCTGGCTACGTGGCCACCGCCGACGACTGCGACGACGCAGATGCCAGCGTGTTTCTGGGCGCCTCCGAGTGGTGTAACGGTCGCGATGACGATTGCGACGGGGAGATCGACGAGGACGCCAGCGATCCTCCCGCCTGGTGCCGCGACGCCGACGGCGGTGGCCTTGGCGATCGCGACGAGCGCGTGTACGCCTGCGAGGCGCCCGAGGGCTACGTGTCGAGCGCCGGCGACTGCGACGACAGCGATGCGAGCGTCACCCGGTGCCCCGGCAACGACGACGGCTCGATCTGTGCCTCCCTCGTCGGCACCGACGACGGCAAGGTGCCGAGCTACCGCGGCTGGTGTGACACCAGCCTCGGCTTCGTGGATGACGACGGCCACTGCTACTACGCGGTGACCGACCGCACGACGTGGTGGGAAGACGCGCGCGCGAGCTGCATGGCCGCCGGGGGCTACCTCGCCACCGCCACTACCAGCGACGAGTCCGACTTTCTCTACGCCATCGCCGACCGTACCTTCGCAGGCGCCTGCGACGCCGACAGCGAAGGCACTTTCGCATGGATCAGCGGCGAGACGTGGAGCTTCGAGGACTTCGGCAGCGGCGAGCCCAACGACATGTCACCGGGCGAGGATTGCTTCGAGATCACCGGGCGCGGCGACGGCTACTGGAACGACATCTGGTGCGGCTACGTGTCCTTCGGGCAAGCCTACGCCTGCGAGTTCGAGTAGCCGCGCGGCGCGATCGGTCGGCTAGCGCACCGCGGCGGCGGCTCGGGGTCGTCGGCGACGAGCGGATGTAGTGTCGCGACACTATCGCCAGAGGTCATCCCCCCCTTTTCGAGACACTTGCCGCAGTCATCCCATCAGAAATAGGACTCGGGCCGCGCCTCGCGAGTCCGCGCCACGGACAAAGGTTTGTTTTCGTCGAGGGTGCCGGTGGCCAGTGAGCCCGGGAGGGCCGATCTGTCCTATTTTTTCCCCGATGAGTCGGGCATGTGTCCTAGAAGTGACCACATGGGTGTCGATTCGTGTGTCGCGACACAGCGAACGTCAGATCGGAGCCCCCCGGAGAGCCCCTACGGCACCGACAGCGCGCGCACCGCCGGGTGAATGCTCCCCGGCACCATCTCGCGGGCCTTCGTCGCCACCCGTGGCAAGGGCGACGCCAGCGCCGCCTGCACCACGCGCAGGGCACCGGGCTCACCCAAGAGGTCGACTCGCATCAGCGCCGCCATGGCGAGCCCCTGGCGCTCGCTGTCGCTCGACCACGCGACGATCGCGTCCTGCACTACACTCTCGGTACCGAAGCGTTCCGCGAGACACGACGCCGCCCGCATCGGCACCGACGAGGGCAGGATGGCTGGGTCTGTCAGGCCGAGGAGCTCGTCGCGCAGCATCGAGGTGGGCTCGCCGAGCGAGAGACAGTCAACCCCGTCTCGCGCCGCCAGGGCGTCGGAAACAGGGGAAGCGAGGGCGACAGAGAAGAGGATGATCATCGAACACCGACGTTTAGACCGAGGACACCCACCTGCGCATTCGAAAGCTCGACTTGCGCGGTACAACCGCTGTTCCCGCACACCGGGTAGGGGAACATCAGGTTGTCGGCGAGCGCGCTCTCGCAGCTCTTCGTCGAGGCGCACTCGTCGGTGTCACTGAGCGCGTCCCAGTAGTTCCAGCCCATCTCCACCGGGTGGTAAAGCCCGAGGAAGTGGCCGATCTCGTGGGCCATCGTCTCGCCGTAGATCTCGATCTCGGTGTCGTTGAAGCTCGCGTTGGCGCCCGCGTGAACCAGCCAGCTCACGGCCACCACCGAGTGGTCGGTGGCCACTTGTGGTCCGGGAATGCCGCCCGCCATGCCGTAGAGGTCGGCCGCGCCGCCCACGTCGTCACCCACCACGAGCAGCACACCCTCGCCCACCTCGTCGTAGAGCGACTCGTAGGCGGCGTTGCCGGTGCTCGGGGAGGGGAGGCTGGCTTTCACGTCGGACGTGATGAACTCAGTCGAGAGCTCGATGCCGTGGCTCGCGTAGATCTCCGTCCACCGGGCCACCGCGGCCTCGGTGGCGGTGGTCACCTCGCTGTCGTTCTCGAGGTCGCCCGCGTAGGCGATGGTCGCCTTGAGCTTCATCGCGCTGCCGGCGCAGGAGCGTCGCATGATCGTCACGTCGACGTCGCGACGGCCCTCGTAGTAGAAGTCGTCGGACAAGGTCGACGCGTACATCGTCCACTCGCCCTCGCTCAGCCCAGGGTCGGTCTCCCGGACCGGCCAGTTCAGCGTGGTGGCGGAGGCGTTGGCGTAGAAGGCGTCGGTGAGCGAGTCGTGACTCTCGTACCAGTCTTCCCAGTCGAGGATCGTCTCGCCGTCGGGACTGACGAGGCCGTCGGTCGACACGTAGCCGCTGCCGCTGTTCTCCACGATCACCTGGAAAACAGCGTCGTCGCTGTCGAGCGAGAGCGGGATGGTGACGATGCCTTGCCGGTCGCTCTGGAGCGACATCGTCTCCACCTGCACGTCGCCGCCGCAATTTTCAGCTTCGCTCGTCGTGCCGGTGCAGGCCAAGAGCGAGAGTCCGATGGCCGCCCCGACGGCGGCGAGGGCTGAAGACTTCATCCGTCTTCGACGACGAGCAGGGCGGGCAGATTCGCATCGTTCTCGATGCCGCCGTCGACTGCGGTGCCGCGCAGCGTGACGTTGGGGGCGCGCGTGGTGGTGCCGCGCGTCGTGAGCTTGCCGTGCACGCGTGCCCCGGAGAGCGTGGCGCGCACGCCGTCGGTGAGCACCACGTCGCCCTCGAAGCTCCCGCCGCTCACCTCGACCGTGGCGAGGCCGTTGGCCATGAGATCGTTGCCGTTGCGCGCGCGGTTGCCCGTGAAGGTGCAGTCGTCGAGGCTGAGCTTGCCACGCTCGGCGAAGGCGCCGCCCCCGATGCCACCGCCCGCCAGGAGCGCCTCGTTGTCTTCGAGGCGGCAGTTGGTCAGCGTGAGTTCGCTCCACCCGGTCAACCGCACGCCGCCGCCCGCGTCGCCCGCGCCACCGCGCAACGTGAGGCCTTCAACCTTCACGACGAGCTGGTCGCCCGCCACGCGCAGCACCGGGCCACCCCGGCCGCCGTCGATCACCGCGCCGACCTCGCCGCGCAGCGTGAGGCTCGCCTCGATCACGAGGTTGGCGCTATGGACGCCCGGGGCAAGGCACACCACGGCGCCTTCCACCAGGTGAGGGTCGATAGGCGCGCCCGCCTCCACCCGGACAGTACAATCAATCATGGGATGCCTGGCCTAGGCCTTCGTCGCGCCCTGGGGCGCCTTGTTCGTCGAGATGTTGGTGAAGTGCTTGAGGAACTCGGCCGGGGTGATGGGCTTCGGCTGCCAGGTGCCCCAGGGGTTGTAGAACTGCAGTTCCTTGCCGTTGACCACGCCGTCGAAGGCGTAGGCGTGGTTGGCCACGAGCAACTTCTCGGCGTTGACGGCGCCCTGGTAGGCGAAGCGCAGCTCGAGGTCTTCCGCCTTCCCGGGGCCCTGCCCGGCCTTGAGCTTCAGGTCGGCGGTGTTCTTCTTGTAGTCGACGGTTCCGGTGTCGACGGGGCTGCCGGTGAGCTTCCCGGTGGCGTCGCCCTCCTTGCCATTGTCGGACACGCTGCCCTTCATCTTCCCGGCCTTGTCGGTGACGCGCATCGTGCCGGGCACGATGTGATTCCAGCGGTGGGTGTGCGAGATCGTCGCGCTGAAGGGGCCGTCGCCGCTGCCGCGGAAGGGCATCTGGGCGTCGGACTGGCGGTTGTTCTCGACCGCCGCGTAGATCGCCATGCCGTCCTTCTTGGCCTTCTCGAAGTAGGGGATGACATCCTCTTCTTTCATCGACTTCGGATTCTTCTCGGCAGAGCGGGCGCCGGTGATCTCGGCCATCGATTGCGCGCCGTAGCCGCCCTGTCCCATCGCCTGGTAGCTACCCTTCCACTTTGCATAGGCCTTTTCCATGATGGCCGGCCACATCTTGCCGCTCGGCTCACCCGCGTAGGCCGGGTCGTTGCGGTTGCCGGCCACGGTGGGGAGGTAGCTGTCGACCTCGATGTACACCGGCTTGTAGTCGCCGCCCCAGCCGGACTCCTCGTAGAAGCGCACGGTGTAGGTTTCGGAGGTGGGGTTGTACTTGATCGCGTCTTTGATGGCCTGGGGCGAGGCGTTGGCGATCGCCGCCATCGAGGCGATCAAATAGCAGTCGCCGAGCGCGCCCTGGGCGGTGTCGCTGCCCTTGGGATCAGCGGGGCTGTGGTCGCCCTTCTGCTTGGCGTAGATGAAGTCGTCTTGCAAGCCGACGGCGTCGTCGTCCTTGTTGAGCATCGGCTGCTCCGAGAACAACGATGACGCGCACCAGCCCTGCTTCTTCTCCTTGTCGACGCGCACCTCGACCTTGATCTTGTCGCCCTTGGCCTCGACGATCTTGCAGGTCTTGCCGTCTGGGACGGTGAACTTCTCGCCGCTGCCGTCCATGCTGCCGGTGAGCTCGACGGTGTCCTTGGGACCGATGAGGGCGCCCCACTTGCCGCTCTGGACCGCGGCGGGGCGCATCGGCCCGACGGGACCGTCGGTGGAGGCGCCGTGCGGCGGCTCCTTCTCGGCGCCCAGCCACGAGCTGATCTCCTCGTTGCCGATGGCGCTGTTGCCCTCGTTCTGGACCGATCGCTGCAACGCGGCGTTGCCGACGCGGGCCTGCTTGTCGGGTGCCGCTGGGGTCTGGGTCTCGGGGCTGCCGCCGGACTTCTTCGCCTTGCCTGGCGCGCGTGTGGACTGCTGGAGCATGCCGCCTCCGGGTACGATGCTACCGCAAACGGGCGGTCCCCGCCAGCGGGCCGGTCAAGTGTCGACGGGGCCTTTCCGATCTGGGAACTGAGGTCACGACGATGCTCCCCTTGCTCGCCCTCCTCGCCCCGGCCTTCGCCGGCGCCGAGGACAACGTGATGACCAACCAGTACGGCGAGGTGCTGCACTGGGGCATCGAGGTGGTCGACTTCGTCGTCGACCCGCAGAACAAGGACGGCCTCGACGAGGACGGTGCCATGGATGCCGCCGCCGACGCCGCGCAGGCCTGGAACGACATCGAGACGGTGGCCATCGAGCTCGACTTCGCCGGTCGTAAGAACGGCTTCAAGGGTGGCTACGACGAACAGAACGGCGTGTACTTCGTCGACGAGTGGACGAGCTCGCCCGACCTGCTCGCCCTCACCACCGCCTGGTCGAACGAGGAAGGCGAGATCCTCGACTTCGATCTCGCGGTGAACACCGACGATCACGACTGGGCGCTCGACGGTACGCCGGGAAAGGCAGACCTCCAGAACACCCTCGCCCACGAGTTCGGCCACGCCCTGGGCGCCGACCACATCGACTACGACGAGAACGCCACGATGTTCGCCTCGTCCACGCCCGGCGAGGTGCTCAAGCGCGACCTCAACGAGGCCGACGTGGCGGTGGCGGAGTGGCTCTACCCCGATTTGCCCGAGGGTTCCGAGCTCGCCGCGAACCCGCTGGGCGCCTGCAACGCCGCCCCCGTGGGCTTCGGCTGGGCAGCCGCGCCCGCGATGCTCCTCGCTTTCCTCCGTCGCCAGGTGTCCCGATGATCCTCGCCCTCCTCGCCACCGCAGAGGCCACCGTGGTGGCCAAGGCCCTCGACCCCTTCGCGCTCGCCATCCTCTCCGACGCCACCGCCTTCGGCGACGTCACCGAGGTGCAAACACGCTGGGAAGGCGGCATGATCTGGACGGTCGCCACCCTGTCCCTCGTCGACCTGGACGAGGAAGCCGAGGTGTGGATTCCGGGCGGCTGCCTGTCTGGGCTCTGTCTCACCGTGGCGGGGACGCCCTGGGTGGACGAGGGGGAGCGCGTTTTCGTGTTCCTCCGCGACGACCAGCCCACCTCGCTCTCGCAGGGTCTCTTCCACGTGGAGGGCGACGTCGCGGTGCGTGACACCGAGAAGCTCGCCTTCCGCGAGGGCGAGAAGCCGGTGGCGACCTACGAGATGAGCGAGATCCGCCGAGCCGAGGCCACCGTTCCCAGGCGACGCGGCGGCTAGCTCGCGACCGCCCGAAGCTGGCTGTCGCGACACCAGGGGCCGAAGGCCCGGGCGCGCACCGCCGGGGGCAGGTCGCCCCAGGTGAAGGTGTCGATCGCCCGGCGATAGGCTTCCAAGCCGAGCAAGGGCCCAGCCATGGGGAAGCTGCGCATCAAGAGCGGGATGACCAGCGGCGACAGTCGGCGCGCCCATCGGAGGCCGTCCTCGCCGAGTCGCGAGCGGAGGAAGGTGACGTGGCCGACCTCGTCGATGATGATCTCGTCGACCAGCGCGGCGAGGTGCGGCCCCATCGGCGAGCCCTCGAAGAACTCGACGGCGAGGGCCCGGAGACGGCAGAAGAGCGTGATGCCGACGGCCTCCGCGATGAGCGTGATGCAGTCCGTCCACATGGTGGGCAGGCGCGGGAAGAACTTGAGGAAGAGGCGGAGGGCGAGCGGCGGCGGCGCAAGGTCGGCCTCCACGCCGAGCGCGCGCACACCGTCGAGCAACATGCGCGTGTGGTAGAGCTCCTCGCGCGCGATGTACTTGTAAGCTTCCTTCTCGTCGCCCTCGCCGGGCAGCTCGTCGCCGAGGCGCACGTTCACCCCGTACTCCTCGGCCTGGTTGGTCATGGCCATGTAGGCCATCCACAGGGCGAGACGCGGGTCGTCGGGACGGATGGCGCCACCCGCGGCGATGCGCCGGTAGGCCTCGGCGGGGGCACGGCCCGACCAGCCCGGGTTGCTCGCCATCCAGCGGCCGAGGAATGCCTCCCGGCTGGGCAAGAGCAGGTTCTCTGCCTGTAGCTCGCCATTGCGGAGCCGAAGGCTCTGCAGGTAGCCGCTGAGCATCGGCGCGCGGTCAGATTCTTCCATCAGGTCGAAAGCGGTGTTCACGGGGGGCCTCGGGGCGACGACCGACCCTAGCTCGTTTCACTGACAAATGTCAATGACGAATGTCAATGTCGTGATGCCTTGACAGCTCTCTCACTGTCGGCGCTATGTGTGCCAGTACCACCCGGTGCCCCATGGCACGCCCCCGCAAGCCCGGCTTCTCCGAGCACCTGACCTGGTCCACCAGCACGCCGAAGCTCTACGCCGGCGCCACGATCGCCGCGCAGAACACCGAGGGCGTGTACTTCTCCCAGGCCTCGGGCGACGGCTTCGAGAACCTGTCCGCGACGGCGGGCAATGTCAACAAGCGCTACGTCCGCCACGGCATCTGGGCACTGAACAACCCGGGGTCCTCGGTGTCGGAGATCGCGGTGGTGTCGCTCAGCATCGAGCGCAAGCGGTCCTGATGCTCTCCCCCGCGCTCGCGCTCGGCTGGCTCCCGCTCCTCGCGGGTTGCCGGGGCGAGCCGGGCCCGGGGGCGAAATACGGGGACACCGGGGAGGGCGCGCCGGACTCCGTCGCCGTGGCCGACAGCAGCGACAGCGGCGGCCTCGACACCGGCGACTCCGCGGCGGACACCGGCCCCGTCGTCGACACCGGCGACTCCGCCGTCGACACCGGCGAGGCCTGCGTGCCGACCGGCGAGGAGGTGTGCGGCAACGGCGTGGACGACGACTGCGACGGCACGCGCAACGGGTGCGGCTGGGAGGGCGCGGTCGCGATCGAGGACGCGGGCTTCGCCATCGACTACGAGGAGGAGGGGCAGGCGTCCTCCAGCGCGGTCGCGGGCAACGTCGATGTCGATGGCGACGGCTTCGTCGACCTGCTGGTGGGCGCGAGCTGCACGGGGCTCGACCCCTCGGTGTACACCTGCAACGACGGCGCGGCCGGCGCGATCTACGTGGTGCGCGGGGGCGCCGCGCGGGACCTCCCCGCGGACCTCTCGGGCGCGTGGGCCCGGGTCGACGGCGTGGAGGCGGCCTACATGCTGGGTAGCGCGCTCGTGTCGCTCGGCGACGTGGACGGCGACGGGCTCGGCGAGTTCGCGTCGTACACCGCGGACAGTCCCTCGCCGCCGCCGGGCGGGGCCCTCTACGTGATCTCGGGCGTGCCCGCCGGGCGCAGCGAGGTCGACGACGTGGCCATCGCGACCTACCGCGCGGAGGACGACGGCCTGCGGATCGACGCCGCCGCCGGCGGGGGCGACCTCTCCGCCGCCGGCGTGCCGGACCTCGCGATGCGCGAGGGGGGGAGCGGCGGCGGGGCGGTGACCTGGGTGTGCGCGGCCACCGGGCGGGGGACGGTGACCTCCGCGAGCTGCGGCGCGAGCGTCGGGGCCGGGGAGCCGCGGTCGGCGGTCGGGGAGCCCGTGCGCGCCGACGCCGACCTCACCGGCGACGGCATCGACGACCTCGTGGCGGTCAACGCCGACGACTGCCGGGTGGAGCTCGGCTGCACTGCCTCGAGCATGGCGAACGGCGCCGTCTACGTGCTGGCCGGGCCCATCGACGCGGACGTGAGCTGGGCGGACCGCGATGCCGAGCTCGTCGGGGAGGGGGTGTACGACGCTGTGGGTTCCGAGGGCGCAAGCTCGGTCTCGACAATCGAGGATTTCGATGGGGACGGGGGGGCGGACGTGGGCGTGCTCACGCCGTACTGGGACCCGGCGCACGACGACTACGAGGGCTGGGGTGCGGTGTATGTCGTGACCGGGCCGATCGGTGGCAGCGCGTCGCTGGGATCGGCATCGACTGTCTTCCGTGGCCCCCGCAACTTCTACCTTGGTTTCTGCCTCGCGGCCCAAGGAGATCTGGACGGCGACGGCCGCTCGGACTTGGCGTTTGAAGGGAGCGCGGCAGACGATCCCGGCTCCAATGCTTTCAAGGTGGTTTTCGGCAGGCGCGACGGCGCGGTGATGGACGTCCCGGACGCCGAATTCGTTGGTGCGAAGACAGAGAGTCCGGGGTCGAGTTGCGGCACCCTCGGCGACCTCGACTCTGACGGGTACCGGGACATCGTCGCCGGCGACGTCGGATACGACTACAACGCCGACAGGTACCGCTTCTACGGCCGGACCTCAGTGATCTTCGGCCGGGAGGGCTGGTAGCCGTGCCTGCGAGTCCTGCCGAGGAGCGCGCCCGCTTCATAGACTTCTCGTTGCTGCGACAGGGGGTCATCGCCGGCGCGGAGCAGTGGCTCTTCGCGATCGACGACGGCGATGCCGACTCGGTGGCTGTCAGCTACGAGTCGGCTGGCGAGCTGTGGGCGGGTCGGGTGTATCTCAATCGCCCGCACCCACCAGGTTCGTGGGTGGTAGCAGGCGCGGTGCAACTGACCAACTTTGGTAGGGGAGACACCTACAACTCCGTGTCCGATCATTGGCACATTTTCGCCTTCGGCGTTCACATCTTCGCGTACTCGAACCAGCGCGCCGACCGTGTCCGCATGATCGTGACCGACACCACGTTCACCATCCTGCAACAGACCGAGGTCACCAACGACCGCCGGGTCCCCGCGTACCGGGTCGACGTGCCCCTCGCGCCCCTCCCGCTGGTGCAGGGCGCGGTGACCAACGACCTGCACTGCGTCGCGGACACGCCGCGCTCCGTCCTGGGCGAGCAGCTCGTGGCCATCGCCATCGGGGCGTACGTCCCGGGCGCGGTGCCCGCGTCCCCCAACGGCCACCACGTCTTCTTCGTCGACATCACCGCCGATCCCGCCCGCAACCCGGCGAGGCTCGACCACGAGAGCACCTTTGTCGACCGCAGCACCACCACGCGCATCATCTACGAGGCCTCGGCGCGGCGGGTGCCCCGGCGCTGGCCGGGCTCCTCTACCGGCCCGTCCGGGGGCGGCTCCGAGTTCCAGGTGGTGGTGCCGTCCACGCTCACGATGGCGGCGAACGTGCTCTACCTCGTCGCCAGCGCCGACCTCGACCGGCAGTTCGACGTGCTCGCCACCATCCAGCGGCGGAGCTACTCGCCGCTGGCGCCCGGGCTGGTAGACCACCAGCTCGCCATGGGCACCGCCGTCGGCTTCGCCAACGGCTTCCAGCTCGTCACCTGTCGCGACATCGTCGACCCGCAACCCGGCGCGAGCGGCGACCACGGCAGCGTCGTCGCCTGGTTGCTCGACGACACCCACCGCATCGTGCCGCCCTACAGCGCGAGCCACCCCGCCGTTCGCGCCGAGGGCAACCGTTTCAACCGGCCCCACACCAGCCGCCACGGCGACGTGGTGCTCACTTGCTTCGACACCGAGCAGCACGACTGCGTGATGCAGGCGCACCTGGCGAGCTACGACGTCGTCCCGTGACGACGCCAGGAGCTTGACACGTCAACACGACGGATGTTCTACTGGCGCTTCCGCCTGAGGCGGGAGAGGATGGTCTGGTGAAGCTCTTCTTGCGCGTGATCGCCACGCTGTGGGCCGGTGGTGTCGGGCTGGTGGGCTGCTGGGTGGCGGCGCCCCTGCTCACCGGCACGGCCACGGCGAGTCTCGACGTTCCCCTCCAGGCTTCGGTCGCGACGCCAGCCAACGAGTTCGCGCGGAGCTTCGTCCAGGTGCCGCCGGCAGGTGTCGCGGGCCCGACCGTGGGATGGCGCACTCCCGGCGAGGCCGAGCTCGACCTCGCGGTCGCGCCACCCGAGGAGTGGGTGCCCCCGGAGTGGTTCCCGGCGTCGCCCGACATCCTCGCGCTCTCGGCGATGGACGGCGACGGCCCCACCACCGGGCCCCACGTGAAGAGCCGCTCCGCCTTCGTCTACGACATCGACCAGGGCGCGATCCTCTACCAGAAGAACCCCGACGACCCGCGGCCGGTGGCCTCGATCACCAAGGTGGTGTCGGCCCTGGCCTACGCGTCGACCCACCCCGATCCCGACCGCGAGGTGGTGATCGGGCCCGAGCAGTACCCCACCCGCTCTGGCGCACGCTCGCGCTTGTCCACTGGCGACGTGACCACCGGCATCGACCTGCTCGGCGCTGCGCTCGTGTCCTCCGACAACCGGGCGGCGCTCGGCCTCGCCGCGGCATCGAACATGCACCTCGAGCAGTTCGTCGGGCGCATGAACGCGGTGTCGATCGAGCTCGGCATGACGCGGTCCTCGTGGGTCGACCCGTCGGGACTGGAAGACGAGAACCTCTCCACGGCACGCGACATCGCCAAGGCCACCGTGGCCGTCGCGACGCACCCAATGCTGGCCCCCGTGGCGAGCGCGCCGCACTGGGATCTCTGGCGAAAGAACAAGAACTACGTGCGACGCCTCGGCTCGACCGACCGCCTGAGCGGCCGCGAAGACCTCGTCGTGGAGACGGCGAAGACCGGCTACACCGACACCGCGCGCTACTGCTTCACGACGGTGCTGAGCACGGAGAGCGGCCACCGGCTCGCGATCACGCTGCTCGGCGCCGACGGCAAGATGACACGCTGGGCCGATGTGAACCGCATCCTCGGGTGGATCGAACAGAACGGCTAGACGACGGGGCTGAGAGGAATCGACGGCTCGCTTCGCTATGGATGGCGGAGTGCCAACCATGACGCGTGTTTTTTCTCGCTCGCTCTTGTCTCTCGCCTTTCTTGCCTTCGTGACCGATGCCGAGGCCGGCCCTCGCGGGGGCGGCGGGGGTGGCGGTCGCAAGGGCGGTGGGGGCGGCGGCGGCGGCGGCGGTGAGCAGGCGGCGCAGCAAGCGCAGACCGACTGGAGCGACGAGTGCAACGACGTGGAGGTGAAGCTCGAGTGGGTGGCCGACGGACTCGCGCCGGAGATGCGCGCCTACTACAGCCCCACCAGCCAGCGGGCCCTCCTCGCCCTGCCCGACAACCGCGACCTCCAGCGCTACCTCGCGATCGTGCAGGCCGTCGAGAACGACGCCGGGGCGCGAGAGGCCTGCGAGTCGGACTGGGCGTCGCTGGAGGAGCAGTGGGGCCGAATCGTCGCGAAGGCCAACTGGATGGCCGAGGCGATGCCCGAGTTGCTCGACTACACCGACCAGTACGCCGAGGGTGGCGACATGGCCAAGGCCATCTCCGAGGGCGAGAACGCGGTCGCGCTGGTCGAGGTGGCGCTCTGGGTGGACAGTAGCAGCTCCGCACTGGCGACGGCGAAGGCGAACGCCGAGGCCAAGCTAGCCGCCTACAAGGCGAACTACGCCAAGACACTCTCGGGCGCCTACCACGCCGACCACGTCGGCGAGCTCTGGTTTTCCACGGCACCCATCACCCTCGGGAAGGAAGACACCGCCGCGCTCTCGCAAGCGGCCGACGCGAGCAAGGGCGTGTACGTGGCGGCGTACTACCCGGGCGAGTTGGCCGCGATGGGCGGCAACCCCGGCGGCGACATTCGCGCCGAGGTGCGCCTCTGGAAAGACCCGGGTGCCTCCGGCCAGTCCGACGAGGATTACCACTGGACGATCGACGCCAAGGGCGCGACCGCCACCGCGCTCACCGTCGAACTCTGGCCGACCGACCCCGCGAAGGCTCAGCTCCCGGGCCTGGCCGTGAAGTACGCCGAGTTCATCCGTGGCCTCGGCCCGGGGACGCACGAGGTGCAGTTCCAGGTGGCGATGACCGACCCCCGCGATGGCGGCAAGACCACCGGCGCCTACGACGCCCCGTTTGCCAAGCTCAGCCTCACGGTGCCCAGCGACCTCTCGGGCTTCGAGGCCAACGCCACCAAGATTTACAACACCTGGATCGACGCGCAACGTATGCCGAAGGCCAAGAAGACCGACTCGTCGTTGTCGTCGCAACTGATGAAGGCCTACACCGAGGCGGGTTGGGACGAGAAGCCGCTCCGGGCCGTGATCGTCGACAGCGACTGGACCTACTTCTACGACGACTGGAACCGGCCCATCCAGCGCACCCTCCGCGCCTGGGTGGCGGTCGACAACGGCGATGGGACCTGCCGCGCTTTCGAGGGCATCTACCAGGCCGACTCGCCCGACTTCAAGAACTGGGACGCGCCCTACTTGAACCTCATCACCAGCGACATCCCGCTCGCCTGCGCCAACGTGAACAAGTAGCGCGCACGGGGATAGGCCCCGCCCCCCATGCGCACCCCCGTCCACGTCGTCGGCGGCTTCCTCGGCACCGGCAAGACCACCGTTCTCCTCCACGAGCTCGCCGCGCGCGAGGGCAAGGAGCGCTGCGCGGTGGTGGTCAACGACTTCGGCACCGCCCAGATCGACGCCACCTTGCTCGGCGGCAACCTCAAGGTCACCAACATCCCCGGCGGCTGCGTGTGCTGCACGGCGCCGGAGGGCCTCGCCCCAGCCATCACCGCGATCCTCGACGAGCTGCATCCCGACCGCATTTTCATCGAGCCCTCGGGCCTCGCCCGCCCGCGCGACGTCGTCGACATGCTCTCCCGCGGGGCGCTGGCCGCGCGCATCGAGCTCATGCCCACGATCGTCCTGGTCGACCCGTCCGCGCGCCCGGATCCACACCTCTTCGCCGAGCAGATCGATGGTGCCGACGTGCTCGTGGCCAACCGCTGCGACCTCGCCGATGTCGACCAGCTCGCCGCCTTCGACGCGCTCGCCGCCAAGCTCTGGCCGCCGCCGGTGCTCGCCGCGAGGGTCACGCGGGGGCGCCTTCCCGCCGAGGCCTGGCGCTGGCCCGAGGGGCAGGGCCCCCGCGCGCGCGAGGGACACGAGCACCACCACGGGCACCACCACGAACACCACGACTCCACCGAGGGCTATGCAGCACGGAGCTGGGTTTTTGAGCCCGCCCGCCTGTTTTCATGGGACCGCGTGCGCGCCGTGGCGCTCACTCCCGGCATCGCCCGTTGGAAGGGCGTTTTCCGCTGTGACGTGGGCTGGTACCGGCTCGACATCGCCGGGGGACAGGTTCACGCCGCCTCCACGGCCTATCGTCGCGACAGCCGCGCCGACGTGATCGTCAACGAGGGCGTGGACATCGAGGCCATCGACCGCGGGCTCCACGCCGCGCTCTTGCCCGACGCCGCGCCCAACCCCTGGGACGGCGAGGTGCTCAATCTCGTCGACGCCGACGGCAACGAGTTCCCGCTTAGCCGCGGCGCGCTCACGGCGCTCCCGGGACAGGTGCCCGACGTGTCGGTGATCGTCCCCGGGCGGCAAGGGGCCGGTGTTCGCCTCGCGGAGCTCCTGCGTCTCGTCCCCGGTCAACGCTTCATCGCCTCGGCCAGCGATGGTCTCACCACCGACCCCGCCGAGGTCGACGGCGTCGGCCAGGCGGTGGTCGTCCACAGCCTCGACGGCGGCCCGCTCCCCGCCGCGCAGGGTGGCCCGTTTCGACTCCTCGCGCCGGGCGACAGCAACTGCAAGAACGTCAAGGGGCTGGCGCGGATCCGCGTGCTCGGCGCGGAGTAGGCCTAGAGCTCGTCGGTCTCGTCGAGGAGCGAGTTCTCCTGCATCTTGGCGCCGCCGAGACGTACCTGCACGCCGGCCACCACCGATACGCCGAGGGCCGAGGCGCCCGTGGGCACCTGCACGCCCTCCAGCGCGGCCACCACCGTGTGCTTCTCCTCCTGGACGACGTCGCCCCCCACGAGGAAACTCAAGGGGATCTGCGCGAACAGTTCCACGTTGTCAGTGAGCCTTGCCTCGCCGCCCAGGAACACGTTCACCAGCCAGAGCGACTCGGCGTCGAAGCTGGCCAGCTCGTCGGGCGGCTCGATGTGGTCGCCGATGCCGGTGCCGCGCATCCAGAGCGCCCCGGCGCCGAAGGTGGGTCGCAGCGAGGCCGCCGGGAAGAGGCCGGCCGTGACCCAGGGGCCGACCATCAGGTTGGAGTTGTCGACCGTCGTGGGTTCCGAGGCCGTGTTCGTCTGGCCCACCACCTCGGGCGAGATCATGTACTCGAAGGCGCCGCCGGCGATGCCGAAGGTCACGCCCACGTCGACCACCGGGTGCACCCCGAAGGCGGCCTGCACCACGCCCACGCCGGTGGAGCCAGACTCCACCGACTGCGCGCTGTACACGTCGACGGCGGTGAGCGTCTGCTCGTCGAGCGCGTAGCGGCCGTAGTATTCGCCGTTGACCGGCCCGTTCATGAAGCCGCCGCCCGCCCGCAGGATCAGCTGGAAGCGCCGCCCCTGGATGCGCTTGCGCCACATGGGCAAGGTCATCCCCGAGTTTCGGTAGCGGAGGTACTCGGTTGCGCTCATCTTGAGGCGCTCCCAGGGCTTGGCCCCCTCGCTCTCCTCCGCCTCCGCGATGTCTTCCTCGGTGAGCTTGGGGCGGCTGATCGACTTCGAGGCCTTGCGGATCTCGAGCTCGAAGTCGCCCAGCGACTGGGTGAGCGTGTCGAGCTCGGCAGCGACGGCGGCCTTTTCCTCGGCGCTCAGCTCGCTGTCTTCCGCTTCCTCGCTCGTGTCCCGGATGTCTTCTTCCTTGCCCACCTCGCCGCTGATCGCGGCCACGAGCACGCGTGCCACGCCTTCGGCGAAGGCCTCGTCGCGACCCCCTTCGAGCTCGGAGCGGAAGGATACCGCCACCCGGGAGCCATCGACGTCGATGATGTCGATGTCGACACGGGTGCCCTTGACCAGCGCCTGCACCGAGCCGGTGACGGCCCACCAGGCCTCGCCGCGCTCGGCGAGCACGAAGGTGCAGCCGACGGCCTCGCCCGGGGGACAGCTGTCCATGTACACGCGCGCCGAGTAGTCCTCGAAGTCGGGCGTGTCTTCGATGCGGATCACGCGCAGACTCTCGTATTCGCCCAGCTTCTGGGCCACGAAGCTCTCGATGAGGGCGGCGAGAGAGGCGGACTCCTCGTTGCGGGCCTGCAGCGCGCCCACGAGCACCGGCACGCCCTCTTCGGCGCGCGCCGCTGAAGACAACAGGAGGGAAGAAGTCAGGAGGAGGAGGCTGGTCACGGCGCGGGAGCTTACCGCACCGCCCGCCGTCGCGGCGCACGTTTCTCCGGCGCGGCCTGGTTGGGCGAGGCCATCACCGCCACCGCCTGCGTGTAGGGCGCGTGCGCGTCGGACTCGAAACGCTCGAAGCGGGCGAGCGTCCAGCCGTCGCGTTGCCAGCGTGCCACCTCGCGACACACGGCCGCCGGGTTGTTGCCCTCGAGGGCCACGCGGCGAGGATCGAGGCCACGAAGCACATCGACAGCCCGCTGGCCGAGCTCCTTGCGCCCGCAGTCCACCCAGAGGAGCGGCCGGCGTCCTTCCAGGCGCGGGGAAACGCGTTCCACCGCTTCGACCCAGCCATCCACCACCACCTCGGCGGGGGCGTTGTTGTCGCGCAGGTTGGCGGTGGCGCGGTCGGCGAGCTTGTCGTCGGACTCCACGCCGAGCGCCCACCCGCTGGCGCGTGAAAGCACCAGGAGGCGCGCGCCCACGCCGGTGCCCATCTCCAGCACCGCGTCGCCCTGCTCTACGCCGAGGATCTCGGGCGCGGCGCGCAGCATGGCGTCGTAAGCCACGAGATCGCGCGGCCAGGCGTCCTCGGCGCCCAGGCGCAGCTCGGCGCCCGCCAAGTCGACGGGGATCCAGTCGTAGCCGTAGAGGCGCTGCTGGCCGAAGCCCTTGGGGTCGCTCTCGGGCGGAAAGACGGTGACCACGCCACGGAGCTCGGTGATGTTCGACGCCAGGTTCCCCGCCCACTCCGCCAGCGCGGGGACGGGCCGCGGCAGGCGAACAATCACGAGAATCTCGCCGCGGGACACGCGCCCGCGAATGCCGCGCAGGGGGCCGTCGCGACCGGGGGGCACATTCGCTTCTTTCAGGGTGGCCGCCACCGCGCCCATGAAGGTGCGCACGCCGTCCTGCACCTTGGCGCAGCGGGGGATCGCCACGGTGCCCGCGCCCTCGCGCGCGCTGACCCCGAGGCGCGGCTGACCGTGGTCGGAGTAGTCCCACTCGACCTTCAGCTCGGAGTTGTTGCCCATCTCCGCGAGGTGCACCGGGGATAAGAGCAGGTTGGCCCCGGCGAGCCTTGCGGCGTCGATCCAGAGCTGGTCGTGGGCCCGCGACCGGCCAGCCGGGGACAGGTGCATCCACGGGCAGCCACCACACGGCCCCCACTTGTCGCAGGGGGGCGCCACGCGGTCGGGGCTCGGCGCGCCGGCGGGACTGATGGCGCGACCTCGGGCCTGGTGGCCCTGGCGCGAGAAGATGCGCACCCGGGCGGCCTCGCCGGGGATGCCGCCGAAGACGGCGAGCTGCTGGCCGTCGCCCGGCACGTAGGCCTCGCCACGGCTGAGCCAGCCCTCGGGGGTCACCACGAAACTGTCGCGCGGCATGGGGCCCGGCGCTATCCCGACTGGTCGACGGGCGCGGTGCGAGCGAGCAGGCCGAGCATCGCGCGCTCCTCGGCAGCGAGCCAGTCAGCCACGAAGCGTTCTTGCTCGGCGGGGTCGAGATCGTTGCCCGCGAGGGCGCGCCGGCGATCCGCCAGGGTGCGCAGCACGATCGCCGCCGACACGCTCACGTTGAGGCTCTCGGTGAGGCCCAGCATCGGCACGCGGATGGCACCGTCGGCGAGCGCCCGGGCCTCGTCGCTCACGCCGCGCACCTCGCTGCCAAACACCACCGCGAGCGGCTGGTCGACCGGCACCGTCTCTGGCGTGTACGCCGCCTCGTCGAGGTCGGCGACAAACACGCGGAACCCCCGTGCGCGCAGGGTGGCGACGCTCTCGTCGACCGTGTCGAAGCGACGGCGCCACACCCAGCGCTCCGCCCCCCGGGCCGCACCGGGCGACGGGCGGAAACCCTGGGTGACGAGGTGCACCTCGTGCACACCGAAGGCCTCGCAACTACGTAGGATGGCGCTCATATTATGGCGACGGCGCACCGCCTCGCACACCGCCACCACCGAGCCCACGCGTCGCGACAGGGCCGCGCGTACGCGCTCGATGCGGTCGGCGTTGACGGCGAGGCTGTCCACGGCCGCCGCGCCTATCCCGCGGCGGTTAGCGCCAAGCCGTGGACAAGAGACGCACTGCCTTCCTCGTCGTTACCGGGCTCTTCATGGCGTTGCTCGCCTTTGGCTCGGTGTGGCCTTTCCTCAACGCCTGGGAATACCGCGACAACCCCGCGTGGACCGCCGCGCGCGACTGGGCCACGGGCAACGCGCAGCTCGAAGCGCTGGTAGGGCCGAAAGTGCACCTCTCGTCCGACATGTTCCCCAGCGGCGGCGAGAACGGCAGCTCGGCTCGCTACGAGTTCAAGGTGCAGAGCGACGACGGCAATAAGAAGAAGATCCGCCTCTTGCTGGAGAGCCAGGGCGGCACCTGGGTGGTCACCCGCGCCGAGTACGAGGACGGCGAGGCCTGGCTGCCCTTGTAGGAAGCGTGTTTCTTAGTTTGCCCCCGGGTCCTCGATCACGCCGCGGTCGAGGTCGATCTTGACGGCCCACGCCTTCCGGCCCGCGAGATCGATGACGTCGTTCTTGAGCCGGGCGGTGCCCTGGTCGCTGCTGACGGCCACGCGAATGGCGGCCGCGTTGCCCACGTCGAGCGCGAACGGGGCTTGCGCCGGCAGGCTCACCTCGTCGAGCAGCGCGCCAGTGCCGGGATCGTAGGCCCGCACCACAAGCTCCTTGCGCCTCGCCGCCCACGTGGCCTGGACCACGCCGGCCACCGAGGGGCCCTCCAGCCCCGGCTTCCAGGGCTCGGTCCACGGGTCGTGCGTGGGGAGTGTGGCGTTGGGGTTGCCTCCCACCATCGCCGGTTTCCCCTCGCCCCAGCCTCGCTTGGAGAGGGCGGCGTGCAGGCCCCCGCCAATCACGGAGGCGCCGCGCTCCGAGGGGTGCATGTCGTCGACCAGGAGCTGCCGACCGCCGCCATCGGCCTGCCACAACGGGGCGGCCTCCACGACCACCGCGCCGTGCCGGGCGGCGACCGCGCGCATCATCTCGCGGTACGGGTCCCAGGGCCAGGGACGATTCGGTCGCTCCACGTCTTCCACGTTGGCCAGGATCAAGAAGGCCGCCTCGCCGCCCCGCTCGCGCATCATCGCCACCATGCGCTCGAGGTTCGCGCCGTAGGTGGCGAGGTCGACCCGGCGCTCGGCGAGCATCGTGTTCTGACCGCCCGGCCCCCAGCCGATGGACTGGCTGGATTCGCCCTTGCCCGCCACGAACTTCACGAGGCTGCTGTATTTCACGAGGAATCGGAGCCAGGCGGGCGGGCGCTGGGCCATCCGGTCGGCATCGACGAAGCTGTCGAAGTTGTTGTCGCTCCACAGCGTGGCGATCACGAGCAGATCGGGCTCGGTTTCGAGCCAGCTCTCCTCGAGCATCGCGGTGGCTTGCGCCGAGGAGTAGCCGGGCACGCCCCCGTTGAGCGCCTCGACCTTGCCGTTGAAGTGCTCGGCGAAGCGGGCGATGAAGGTGCGATTGTCCTGGAGGGTGACACCGAACACCGAGCTGTCGCCCACGAACAGGGCGCGGCGAACACCAGGTTTCTTGGGCCCGGGCTCAGCACCGCGGAGGCCGCGACTGTCGATGCACGTGGCCGGGGCGATGTCCTTGTGGCAGCCAGGGCGGTAGCCCCAGAGCGCGCGGTCGCTCTCGTCCATCATCGCGTCGGCAGGCACCGGCGTTCGCCAGGCGATGAATCGAGTGATGCCCTCGCCGATCCCGAGCAGGGCGCCGAGGACGACGCCGGCGAACAACAGCCGTCGACCGAATCCAGAACGTGCCATGCCCGCCCGGAGTAGCGCACGATTCAGCGCGGGGCAACGCCCACGATCACCGGCACTGCGTCAAATCCCCCCACCTCGCGTTGGTAGTCGCCCACGCGCACGCTCATCGCGGTGCTGCCGCCGCCGTCGAAGGCCATGGCGTCGATGCAGCCGAGGCCGCCGAGCAGGGTGGCGAGGTCGGCGAGCGAGAGGCCGGCGGTCCAGTCGTCGGTCACCAGCAGGATGACGTGCTCGTCGCGATCGATGCAGGCCGCGGTACGTCGAGCCACGGCGTCGGCGTCGACCCCGAGGCCGCCGGTGCGGAGGTAGGTGAAGGTCTTGCCGCCGCTCATGATCGACGGGAAGCCCTGGATGCCCTGGTCGAGCGCGCCGAGCTTCGCTTTTTTCTGGTTGAAGATGCGCGGGCGACCGTCGGCCTTGTCGACGAGGACGTGCGAGGCGCGGCGCGGACTCTGCCGATTGCGCACCACGCCGTCACTCACCACGAGTCCGAGCGGCCCGTCCTCCGCGAAGTAGGGACCGTTCACCGCCAGCGCGAGCCCGGCCTCCTCGGCGAGCGTCGTCACCGGCGCGCGCGACCAGTCGTCGCGACCCCAGGCGCGGAAACGCCAGTGGGCAGGGTCGATCCGGGCCACCACCACGTCCACGCCGCGAGGGTCGGGCGGCCGGAGCATGGAGATCTCCGCGATCCCGAGGCCCTCGGCCACCATCTCGTAGCGGGGCTGAATCACGACGTCGCTCGGCCCCCAGTGGCGACGCAGCCGCACCGAGAGCGGGATCTCCGTCCACCCCGAGGCGCCGTCGCTCCAGTAGAGGTGCCCGCCGCCCACCACCCGCACCGCCAGCTCTTCGAGCACGTCCACCACCACCGAGCCGCAGGCGGCGAGGCTCGCGGCGATCATCAACAGCGCCATCCCGGCGACGATCCACCGACGGCGACGAGGCGGCGGAGGAGGGTTAGTCACCGGCCCCTTGCCTCGTCCCCAGAACATCGTCGTCGTCGTGGCCGACTCCTTGCGGTGGGACTCGGTCTATGGCGGCGACGGGCCGCGGTTGCCCTACGTCCGCGGCCACGCCAAGGAATTCACCGCCGCGCGTTCCGCCGGTTGCTGGACGCTCCCGGCCACGGCCTCGATGTTCACCGGGCTCTTGCCCCACGAGCACGGCGCCGACAGCCAGACCCGCGGCCTCGACCCGGGCATCCCCACGCTCGCCGGGCGGCTGCGCGAGGCCGGCTACAGCACCCACCAGGTCACGGCCAACGTCGCGACCACCGAGATCTTCGGGCTCGACAACGGCTTCGACGAGATCGTGCCGATCTGGAAGGAAGTGCCCCCTCAGCACCGCAAGCTCCACGAGCTGATGCTGGTGGTGGGCAAGCCCCGCCTGCGCAAGCGGGTGCTCTCCACCGACTGGATCCGCGGGAAGCTGAGCGAAGACATCGAGGCCGGCAAGGTGTGGCTGCAAGACACCATCGGCGACGTATTCGATCGCGCGCGCCGCATCCTTGCACAGAACACGCACCGAGGCCGCCCGAGCTTCCTGTTCCTCAACCTGATGGAAACCCACTTCCCGTACCACGTGAGCGACATCCTCGCGCCGCTCAGCAAGGGCACCGAGGGCGCGCGGGAACTCTTGGCCTTGTACCACGTGATCAACCAGACGTTCATGAGCACCGGCACGCAGCCGATCGACCCGGCGATGATGCGGCACGTCAAATCGCGCCAGCGGGTGGCCTGGGAGCGCATCGCCCCCCAGGTCGATGACTTCTGCCGCGAGCTGCACGAGGGACAAGACAACCTGGTGGTCTTCGGTTCCGACCACGGCGACTGCTTCGGCGAGCAGGACTGGGTGTACCACTTCGCCAACGTGAGCGACGGGGGCAACCGCGTGCCCTTGTTCTGGATGAACCCGGGACGTTCCTCGGGCGAGCAGGTGGCCGAGCCGGTGTCGGCGCGCAACTTGTTCGAGTCGGTGCTTCGCGAGGCGGCGGTCCCGGTCGACGGCCCCGATCCCGTCACCAGCCCGGGCGACACGCTCACCGCGCTGGAGAGCTGCTGGTACAACTGCCAGGGCGCCACCTTGCCGCGGTTCAAGTACAATCAGTTCTGCTTCGTCAACGAAGGGGTGCGCTTCATGCGTCGCGACGGGAACTGGTACACGGCCGCCGTCTCCACCCTCTCCGGGGAGGCCCCGTTCACGCGCCTGCAGCGGGGCATCGACCCGGTGCAGGAGCTCGGCCTGCCCGCGGCGCACCGCACGCGCCTTCGCCGGATGATCACCGACTTCGAGGCCTTCTCCACTCGCATCTCCTAGGAGCCCGCATGCGCGCGATCCCGATGTTTCTCCTCGCGGCCTGCGGCCCCATCCAGTTCGGCGAGGGCGACGACACGGAGAAGCCGACCGACACCGGCGGCGGCGACACCGGCGAGGAAGGCGACCCCCTCGATGGCCAGCGGCCCGAGGTGACGGGCGTGCAAGCCGCCGACTGCATCGCCGACGTGAACGGCCTCGACACCTGGGGCGTGGTGGCCACTGCCACCGACCCCCAGGGCGTGACGACACTCGGCGTGGGCTACGTGGAGCTCCAGAAAGACGGCTCGGCGCTGGGGAGCCAACACAGCTTCAGTTGTACCAACGGGAACTGTGCCGCGGGCTGGATGGCCGAGGAAGGCGAGCCGTGCAGCGTGGAGGGCGCGGTGGTGGTGGTGGTGGCGGTGGACGAGGATGGGAATCCCTCGTACCCGTACGAGGTGGCGTACTGAGGGTCAGCGCAGGTCTTCCCACAGCCGCCCGAGGGCCACGGCCTCGATTCGTTCGTGGAGGGGAAAGCTCCGAGTTCCCGCGTGGACGACGTACAGCCTGTCCAATTCCAAGTCTGCCAGTGCCACGTGCATTGACTTGGTGGTCGAGGGTGTCTCGGTGCGTTTGAATTCGAAGCCCAGCCTGCGTCCACCGACTTCCACGTAGAGGTCGAGCTCGGCGCCCCCGTGCGTTGCCCAGAACCAGCACTGTTCGCTGGGGAGGCCGAGGCACTCGGTCACCTGTGCGAGCGCGAAGCCTTCCCAGGACGAGCCGAGCGCGGGGTGGCTCTCGACGGAGCGGGCGTCGCCCAGCCCCAGGAGCGCGTGCAGCACGCCGGAGTCGGCGATGTAGACCTTCGGAGCTTTCACCTGGCGCTTTCCCACGTTGGCGTGCCAGGGCGGCAGCACGCGAACGAGCAGGGCGCCGGCGAGCAGGTCGATGAAGTCTCGCACCCGGTGGCCGCTCATGCCGAAGGCGCGGGACAAGTCGCTCACATTCAGTGCTCGCCCGTGGGTGTGCGCTAGCATCGTCCAGAAACGTCTCGCCGCCGGGGGCGGCAGCCTGAGGCCGAGTGCGGGCAGGTCGCGACTGAGCAGGTTCCTGAGGTAGTGTTCGCGCCACAAGGCCGATTCTTCGTCCGACGCGGCCAGAGTGCTTGGAGGCAAGCCACCGCGGACGTGCAGGAGCGGCGCGTCGACGATTTCATCGAGGGTGAACCCCGGCACCTCGTGCCAGGCGATCCGGCCGGCCAGCGAGTCGGCGCCGTGGCGGAGCAACGCCGGCGAGGCGCTGCCGAGGATCAGGAACTTCGCAGGTGGATCCGGTCGATCGGCGAGCACGCGCAACAGCGGGAACAAGGCGGGTGCATGTTGCACCTCATCGATGACCACCAGGCCGCGGAGGTGCCTCAGGGCCAGGCCGGGTTCGGCGAACAGGGCCGCGTCGGCTGGCTCCTCGAGGTCGAAGAAGTGCGCGTGCTCGACCTCGGCCGCGAGGAACCGCGCCAGTGTGCTTTTCCCGGCTTGGCGCGGCCCAAGCACGCCCACGACGGGAAAGGCGGTGAGCAGCTTCCGGATCTTCTCGGTGTGACGCCGCCGTGCAATCATCCCTGAAATATTTCATGTCGATTGAAAAATTTCAAGAAACTGTGGGTCCGAGGTCCGCGGACGATGTGTCCGGCTCTGGGAAGTTCTGGAGCCCCGCCGGGCCCTGCTGGTCCCTCGCGGGGTGCGGCTCCAGGATAGCCCGCCCCGCGTGCGTGGCTACACCATCCTCGACCGGGCCCATACCCCCGACGACGTCGAGCTGACCTTGTGCGAGCGCGGTCCCGAGATCGCGATCCTCGCCCACAACATCGTCCTGATGTCGAACCGGATGCACGGGTCGGAGGTGGAGCTGGCGGCCCTGGGAAAGGCCACCCGGAAGGGTGCCAAGGTGCTCGTGGGCGGCCTGGGCCTCGGCTACACGGCGCGCGCGGCCCTCGATCTGTTGCCCCCGGGGGGCGAGGTGACCGTGTGCGAGCTGATGCCGGCGGTGGTGGACTGGAATCGCAGTCACCTCGGGCACCTCGCCCATTTTCCCCTCCGCGACCCGCGACTGGCGCTGGTGGTCGAGGACGTCGCCGTCCTCTTGCGCGACACCCCGGAAACCTGGGACGCGATCCTACTCGACGTCGACAACGGACCGGCGGCGTTCACGCAGCAAGACAACGACAAGCTCTACGCCGAGCGTGGTCTGAACATCACGCGGATGGCGCTGCGGCCGGGCGGCGTGGTGGCCTTCTGGTCGGCCTTCGAGGACCGTGACTTCGGGCGCCGCATGAAGAAGGCGGGCTTTCGCGTGGAGGCCCACCAGGTGCGGGCCCGCGGGGTGGACCGGGGGCCGTGGCACTGGATTTACGTGGGGAGGCGGTAGGCGGGCGGCTACTCGGCGTCCCCGCAACACCGGAACCCGGTCGAGTAGTCGTGGTAGCTCGTGTCGTGTGCCGAGGTGGTGTAGCTGCACCCCGCGCCGTTGATGACGGCGTCGGCGTAGAAGCCGGCTTTGAACGTGCCGCTGGGATCGGCGATCCACTCGTGCAGGTTCCCGTGCAGGTCGTACACGCCCTCGGGCGTGACACAACCCTCGAACTCGCCGGTTTCTGACACCGTGCCCTCCTGTTGGTTGATCCCGGGGTCGTTCATGTGCTCGGTGTCCCACACGCCGTCGCTACGGCTCCGGTCAGTCGGTGGCGACCCTCGCCTTCACCACCTCGCCATCGTTGAAGCCCTTCCCGAAGATGAAACCGTCGGCGCCGTCGAGGCTGTAGAACTCGGCGGGATCGCCGGGCGCCCCGATTCGCTCGCCGGCGTCCTCCACGTACTCGCGCCCGCACAGCGGGCCGGTCACGAGCCAGTAGTGATCGCCCATGGGGTGGTCGCCGCCGGACAACACGATTGTGCTGGCGTCGTTCGCGCCAACGGTGCCAACCGGGACCACCGAGTTCCCTGGCCTCTGGTCGTAGTCCCGGCTCCGGAACTGAACGGCTCCTTCCAGGGTTCCGCCAGCGACGATCTCAACAATCCCATCGGTAGAGGTGGAGAAATCATCGAGGCCGTCCCCGGTGAAATCACCGACGGGCCCGACCGTTTCCGACCTCTCGTAGCCCACGATATCGACACTGGGTGCCGCCAGGATGCCTTCGCTGGTCGCAACGAGGTCGCCCGAGAGTAGCCACGCGCCACCGCCGAGGACCAGGAGGTCCCGGAGGCCGTCGCCCGTCGGGTCGCCAACGTCCATCACCCGCGCCCCGAAGTCACAGCACGTGCCCGGGGGCTGGCTGTGGACGGCGTCGGCGCGTGTCCACTCCGCGAACCGAGGGAGCGGGCTGGCGAAGACCGCGAGGGCGCCCCGTCCGTCGCCGTAAGGCCTGAGCACGCTGACCGCCAGGCTCGCCTCCGACACCGCGAACATGCCGGCGACGCCGTGCTCGACCGCCGAGACGCGAGCGACGGCGGCACCCGCGCTGTCGATGACATCGACAGCGCGCAGTTCGCGCCTGTCGTCCCCGTCTGCGAGGAGAGCCGTGAGGTCGGACCCATCCCGGGACCCGTAGATCCACGCGTAGCCACCGTCACTTGCCTCGGGGTAGCGGCGTCGCCATCGAGTCTCCCCTGTCGCCGCGTCGAGCGCGGTGATGATGCCGCCGGTGCCGGTTTCGCAGCCCGCTCGCTCACTAATCACCACCTGTGGCACGCCCGGAATGAAGACGACGTCGGATACGATGTTCCCGCAGGGCGAGGGGACGACCACGAGGGGGATCGCCCTGGGCGAGGGTTGGCCGTCGCAGTCGCGCGGGTTGGGCTCGGAGCTGTTCGCCGTGTCGCTCCTTGCGGTGTCGTCGCCAGGCGGAGGAGTGTCGCGGCCAGAGTCCTGGCTGCTGGGAGGGGCGCCTGTCGCGGCCCCGCCCGGGCAACCCACCTGAGCGAACGCCACCAGTGCGATTGCCGCTAGCCGCCCTCCCAAAGTGGCTCCTCGTCGCAGGCACAGGCCTCGCCGGACGCGCGGGCGGCGGCGGCGGCGTGACCAAGACGCCCGGCGTCGAACTCGCGAATCACGTAACGAGCCTCGGGGGTCCCGCGCAGGGCGGCGATGCGCGCGGCCAGCGCGTCCGCATCCTCGAGGTCCTCCGCGTGGAGTGCGAACCAGCGGTTCACCGTCTCCATCGTCGCGGACTCGAAACCCGTGAACGACATCTCGAAGGCCGCAGACACGTAATCGCCAAACGCGTGCTGGAAGGCCAGCGCCGCGAGGCTTCGTTCGCTCAGCGCCATCGTGCCGTCCGCGTAGATGCACACGTCTACCCACGTGGACCCGCCAAGGAGGGACGTCATGTCGTCGTTGTCCAGCGCCCACGCATCAGGGTAGTAGAAACAGTTGGGGCTGGGGTCGCCTGTGCCGCCCTCTTCGTATGCGATGGTGTAGGCGTAGCTAGAGTCTCGGTTATCAGCCGGATCACACGCGTAGCGAACCCACTCCCGGTCAACGCCCCGTCCGCCGTTGACCAGCCAAGCCAGTTCGACCTTCACCGCGGGCACGAGACTGGTGAACATGGCAACGAAGCGCCCACGTGCGTCCACGCGCCCCGTCACGGGATCCCAGATTCCATTGCCGTTGAGGTCGCGATAGTTGTCGATCTCGACGGTGTCCCAAGGGCCCAGGTTCACCTCGTAGTCCCACGGCGGGACGAAGAAGGAGAAGTTGTGCATGACACCGACCCAGAGGCGCACGCGATATCCGTGGTACGCACGTCCGTCGGCCGTACTGAGGCCGAGGGAGTTCGTGTGCGTGACGGTGTACGCGACGTATGGGCGTAGTGCGGACACCGCGTAGGCGCCCCTGTCTATGAAGCCGAAATCGCCTGCGCAGTAGGGCGTGCAATTCTCATCGCGCGCGCCGCCGACGTGGGCGTACACCCACTCGAATTCGGGGTCATCGAAGGGAAACGCCGAGATCCAGTCCGCAAGTAGCTCGTCCGGCGCGCGAAAGCCGATGTCGGGGCTCGCCAACGCGGCGGTGTCCGCGTCGGGGTTGGCGGGGTCCAGGGACACCAGGGAGATGACGCTGCCGTTGATGGCGGCGCCGTCTGGGTCGGCGCGGTTGACGGGGTTTGCGATGGCCTCGTAGCTGAACTCCGGGGAGACCTCGTAGTCCGCGCCGTAGCTGTACGTCGTGAAGTGGTTCTCGGACTTGTCGATTGGGCCGCACTCGCAACGTGTCGAGTCCCATTCGGGCGCGGCACCGTAGAACGTGTCGTTCCAGTTCACCGCGTAGCCGACGTCTTCGCATGCGTGCGCCACGATCTCGATCCCTCCGAGGAGGGGCCCGGCGCCCATCGTAGCGCGCCTCGGGGCCAGGATGGTCAACGGCTCCCAGTCCGCGTGTTCCGCCGCTATCGCGGACGCGTTTCTCTTGGGGGCCGCGCTCCCGCCCGGCCGCCGTTGTCTCCCGGCGCGCGCCGGGGGTGCGGCCACCGCTCGCGGCGAGCACCCGCACCCGGCCACAGACGCCGCCGCGGCCTGCTCCAGCCCCTGCACGGCGGCCTGGCTCCAATCGATCTCGCCCGGGGAGGCGCGCACGGCCTAGGTGCTCAGCTTGAGGCCGAGGATAGCGCTGGCCTGGGCGGTCTTCACGCCGCTGATGCCGCTCGGGTTGCGCCACCAGGGCTGCAGGCGGGTGTCCGGAAAGAAGTTGGGGGTGGTGTTGTAGTCGAGGGAGCGGACGCCCTGGACGTTGACCGAGGTGATGGCGGTGGCGGCGATGTCGAGCGGGGTGGCGGGCTGGTGGTCGCGGTCGAAGCCGGAGAAGAAGGCGACGTTGAACTCGAAGTCGGTGGAGGGGACGTTCTCCACG
>SXGS01351314.1_pt1 | contig 68406 bp, 43 predicted proteins | sample 3174681 | NCBI WGS metagenome assembly SXGS01 (sample SAMN11356861, study PRJNA531348) | freshwater metagenome | isolation source: freshwater sample F1-80 | place: China: Fuxian Lake, Yuxi | collected 2017-12-25
ATCGGCTCAAGCTCCGGGTGGTTGATGTTGCACGGGATGATCGCGCGGCCGGCGGCCACCTCCTGGCGCACGAACTCGGCCTCGACCCCCTCGCGCAGCGCCACGAAGGCCATCTCCTCGGTCACCTCGCCGCGCCGCGCGTAGTGGAGCTGGGTCACCGCGCCGCTGCCGCGCAGGACGCGCCGCCGCAGCCCCTCGGGGATCAGCGCGCTGTCGTGGGCGCTGTAATCGCGCTCGACCTGCTCGACGTCGCCGCGACCCTGAATCCAGCCGCCGCGCACCGATCCCAGGCCGACCCGCGCGTCCACGCCCTGGGGGCCGCTGGTGTCATAGACGCGCAGCGGCGCCTCGCCGCCGCCGATCCGGATCTCGCGCACGGGCACCCGCACGCCGTTGGGGCCTTCGAGGCAGGCCTTGCGCGAGGCCGGAAACGCCTCGGCGAAGTCGGCGCCCCTGGCCGCCGCGCCGGGGGTGGCCGTGCCTGTTCTTGTCCCGCCCTGCTTGCTATGACTCATGGCGAACGCTCTCCTCAGTGGGGTCAATGCTGAACCAGGCCGGCAAGATATCCGCCAGGGGCCGACGGGGTCAATCCCGACGGGGTCATCCGATCCCGACAGGGTCAATCCGATCCCGACGGGGTCACCCGATCCCGACGGGGTCACCCGATCCCGACGGGGTCACCCGATCTCGACGGGGTCATCCGATCTCGACAGGGTCAATCCGATCCCGACAGGGTCAATGCAGCGTCGGCGCCACGCCTGAGCCCTGGATCGGCTTGCGACCTGAGAAGCCCGCGTCAGCCGCGTGCCACCACGCCACCTCCTCCTCTCCGAACTGCCAGCACAGGCACACAACCTCCCCGTCCAGCTCCCCGTGGAAGTCCACGAGCCCTCGATGGATGTCCTTGACCACCGCGCCCGCCTCGCCGATCGAGGCCAGCAGGGCGTTGGTCTCGTCCAGGTGAGCCGCAAAGTCTGCCTTGAGCGCCAGCACCGAGGGCGAGTCGCCCGCCCCCGCGCGCCAGTGCCCCGCCAGGATGTCCACCCCCAGCGCCCTGAGCCCTTCGCCAACCTGCCGGATCGACTCCTGAAGTTGAAAGATGCGCGCGAAGTAGATCCGCACGCGGGGCAGCGCCTCATTGGCCTCCTCGACCGTGAAGATCCGCGGCCCATCTGGCTTTGACATCCGCCCCTCCCGCGCTTGCTTGCGCTCTGCGGCCTCCTTATACTCCCGCCGCGCGAGGCGCTGGCATCAAGACCGCGGCCTCGCGCCGACCGGGCGCCTCTGACCACGAACGGTAGCAGCCCCCCAAGGGGCCTTTCAAGCCGCCGCGCCCCGTGCGACCATTATAGACGACAACGACTGCGCCCGACGCGCCGCCCTTACAGGAGAGTGTCATGGTCAAGAAGCCCAGCGAGGAAGAGGAGAAGTTCTACACCGAAGCCGAAATCGAGCGCCGCAAGAAAGCCCAGCTCGACGGACAGCTCGGCGCCCTGGCCCAGAAGGACGCCCAGGACGTCGCCAGCCTGCTCGGCATCAGCGACCTCGACCTGGCCGCCGAGCTCGTCGAGCTGGGCTTCGCCGGGGAGACCGCCGGCGTCTTCCCGCTGCTGCCCCTCGTCTACGTGGCCTGGGCCGACGGTGAGGTCACAAGCGCCGAGCGCCGCAAGATCCTCGACGCCGCCGTCGACCGCGGCGCCCTGAGCGGCACCCCCGGCTACGACTTCCTGGAGCAGCTCCTGACCCAGAAGCCCAAGGCCTCCTTCTTCGACACCTGCCTGAGCATCATCCGCAGGATCTTCGAAAGCACCGACCACGGCGACGACGCCAAGAAAGACCTCGTCTCCCTCTCCCTCGCGGTCGCCAACGCCTCCGGCGGCTTCCTCGGCCTCTTCGGCGAGAAGGTCAGCGACAACGAGAAGTCGGTCATCCAGGACATCATCGAAGAGCTCGGCATGGCCAACAGCGACGCCGCCAACAAGCTCCTTGACCAGCTCAAGGGCTGAGCCCGACATGAGCCTCTCCCCCGATCTCCTCGACCGCCTGCGCTGCCCCTTGACGCACCAGCGCCTCACGCTCGTGGACGCCGACACGCTGGCCGCCATCAACGGCGCCGCCCTCGGCGGCACCCTGATCACCGCCAGCGGCCGGAAGATCACCTCCCCCGCGCTCAACGCCCTCATCCGGGAGGATCGTCGCGCCCTCTTCCTGGCCGGCCCCTTCCCCATGCTCCTCCCCGACGACGCCATCGATCCCGACACCATCGGCGCCTGCCCCTGAAGACCTGATCACTTGTCTGGCTGTCATCCAGGCGGCGCTCGCTCGCCTTCAAAAAAATGTGACACAAACAAAGGTTCAGTATTGCAGCATTCCGTCAAGGGATCCAAACTCATCGAGGGTCCATAGCATCAGGTCACTCCAAACCATGAACAGCAGACACCGAAAACACCTCTTGATGATGGCGGCCTCGCTGGCTGCGGTCTATCTGGTGTGGTTGTCTTCCAGCCTCGGGCAGTTCCTGCCCGAGGCTCTGAGCTCGTGGTACGTGGGCTTCGCGCTCCTGGCCCTGACGACGGGCCTCGCGCTCGCCGCGCTGCCCCGCCGCGGCCAGACCCCCGCGCCGAACCCTCAAGAAAGCCCCGCCCAGGCGCGACGCCGCCCGCCAACGGCCAGAGCGACCCAGATTGTCTTCACCCCCGAGGATGAGGCGCCGACGCCCGCACCCCAGCGCGTCGCCGCCCCCTCGGACTTCGGCCGCGAACACCCCTCAAGCTCCTCGGCCCGCATCCAGTCGACCTTCGAGCCCAACACGCCGCTGCCCACCTGGCAGGTCCACCACACCGACGATCAGCTGCCCAGGCCTCAGGAGCCCGCGCGCGCCGAGGCGCCCGCCCGGGCCAGCACGGTCGACCCCTTCGGCCCCTACCGGCAGCAGATGGCGCCCCTCTCGGAGCTCAACCCGCCGCCGACCCCGATGGGCTGGGGCGAGCCCTCAAAGCCCTCTCAGGCCCCGACCGGCTGGGGATCTCAGCCGTCCAACCCGAGCCCGCCGACCGCTCTCACCTGGGGCGCGCCCACGCCCGCTCAGCGCCCCTCGACCCATGGGGACCTCGACATCCAGGTCATGGCCTCCTTCACCGAGCCCTCCGCCCACCAGGACTCCGAGGCTGCCTTCAGCAGCACCCCCGACAGCTCCATTGAGGACGCCATCCGGCGCTACACCTTCGACCTCCACGACATCCCCGAGGCGGACTTCTCCCAGGCCCTTGAGAGCATCAACCCCCTCGACTCCCTCTTCGGCACGGACCACGCCGCGCCCGCCACGCCCAGGCCCACCAACGCCGTCAAGTCGCGCCTCCAGGCGCTCCGCTCCAAGCTCAACGCCGATCTCGACCCCGACAACAGGGTCCTGTCGCTGGCCCAGGAGATGACCGCCTCCCTCAACGCCCCCTCGCTGCCCGACATCACCACCTCGCTCACCGGCGGCTCCGCCGCGCCGATGGCCGCCGAGCTGCCGGACCTCTTCTCGGCCTACGGCAGCGTCTCGGCTCCTCCGCCCCAGCGCCCCTCCTTTGACTACCTCTCGATCGCGCTGGAGCCCTTCTCCAACGGCCTGGGCTCCCTCGACCGCGACGACCTCAACCGCCTCTGGCAGGATTACGTCGAGATCAGCAAGCGGTGCGGCAGGGACATGTCGAAGCTCAACGCCAACAGCTTCCTGGCCCAGCTCCAGCACAACCACGACGCCATCTGCCGCATGTACCAGTGCACCCACGTCGCCTTCCACGTGAAGATCAAGAACGGCCGCCCCGCGCTGAGCGCCCACCCGGCCAACTGAGCCCTCGCCTCGGCCCCGCGCCCGCCCTCAACTCTGAATCGTCACCTCGAAGACCTCGCCGCCTCGGCAGAAGACCGACGTGAAGTGCGAGCCGTGTACCGCCGCCACCGGCTCCCCAGACAGCGGCCTCCCCTCGGCACCGACCTGCCAGCCTGCTGGCGGCGAGGGCAGCGGCCAGGCCACGAGCCCAGCGCTTCCTTCTGCGGGGCGGCGTATCCCCACGACGGCGCCCGATGTCGTCAGCTCCAGGCCCCGGATCCTGTCGCCCTGAAGCACCGACCGCCGCGCCTGACCCCCGGCCTCGACACGGATCACCCCGCCATCGGCCAGCGCCGCCGTGAGGTTGCCGCGCGGATCGGCGGCCATCGACACGACGCCCTCCGCCGGCGCCGACCACAGCGGCTCTCGCCGGCCCACCTCGAAGGCCGACATGAGCCCGCCGCCGCACCCGACCACTCGCCCGCGCGGACCGACGCAAAGCGCCTCGATCCGCCCCCCCATCGACCACCCGCCCAGCCGCCCACCGACGCCGTCGACCAGGTGCAGGCCGCCGTCGGCTGCCCCGATCACCGCGCGCTCGCCGTCGACCGCCGCAGGCCCCGTCGACGGCGCGCTGCCCAGATCGCAGATCCAGCGCTCGCGCCCGGCCAGATCCAGCGCCGTCAGCGCCCCCGGCGGATCGGCCACCAGCGTCAGCCCCCTCCACAAGAGCGGCGGCCCCACCGGCGGCCCCTCCATCAAGAGCCGCCACAAGGGCCGAGCCTGCCCGCAGTCCACCCCGAAGATCGACGGCTCGTCGCCCCCGACCATGACCAGCAGCTCGCCGAGCTCGTGGTTCGGCGCCACGAAGACCGGCCCCTCTCCCCGAAGCTGGACCAGCGCGCCAGCCCTCAAGGGCGCCGACGATCCCGACCTCGGGTGCCCGAAGGGCGCCGCGATCACCACCCCCGGCGCGCCCCCCGCGCAGACCACCACCGGCTCGCCCGTGACCAGCAGCGCCGCCCCGAGCAGCTCGCCGGGCAAGGACAGCGCGTAGCGCCGCTGCACCTCCATCCTGACCGAGCTCATCGAAAAATCTCGAAGCAGGGCCGCAGCTTGCCGACGACCATCCCGCGGTTGTTGAGCGTCTCCGGCGCCGCGGCCCGCCGCAGCGGGCCGTCCTCGAAGCCCCGATCGAGCAGCCCGAGCTGGATGAGCAGCTCAGGGACGACCACCCGACGGACGCGATCGGCGCCGTCCCCGTCGGCGATCTTCACCGCCACGCCCAGCCCCTTCGGGTAGCGCTCGCAAGCGCCCACGCCCAGCCCGTAGGCCCCCATCGCCCCCACCTTGGCGAAGACGACGCCGCCGAGCGCCCGCATCAGAGCGGTGTCCAGGCGGCCCGTGCCCCCGACAAGCTCAGGGTGGGCCACGCCGGCCGCGAAGATCTCGCGCAGCGCCGCTCTGGCCCCGGGCTCGACCTCGGGGGCCTGCTCCGGCGCCGCGAGCCGGGCGAAGAGCAGCGCCAGCCCGGACAGCGGGAGCGCGAAGGTCGGCGCGGAGCAGCCGTCCACGGCCAGGCCGATGTCCTCGATCGGGACGCCCGACAGCCCCGCGACCAGCGCCAGGATCCGCCGCTGGAGCGGGTGCTCGACGGACAGGTAATCCTCCAGGGGCCAGCCCTTGTGGGTGCAGACGAGCAGCATGCCGGTGTGCTTGCCGCTGCAGTTGCAATGCAGCGCGGTGGGCTCGCGGTTGGCCGCGATGAGGGTGTGGCTCGTCGGGACGTGCACGGGCGGGTGCGCCCCGCACTGGAGCTGGTCGATCTCCAGCCCGCCGTACTCCAGCAACCTCGCCACGCGGCCGGTGTGGGCGGGCTCGCCGCTGTGGGAGGCCATCATGACGGCCAGATCCGCCGCCTCGATGGTGTAGCCGGCCTTCGCCGCACGGCCAGGACCAGCCTTTCGGGCCAGCGGCGCGCGGTGGATCCCGTCCATCACCAACGGCATCAGCTGGAAGGGCTTGGCCGTCGAGCGCAAGTGGACCAGGGTCCCCGGATCGCCCCACGCGGCCACCGGCGCGCCGTCGGGCGCGACCGCCGCGATGGACCCGAGGTGCACCCCGTCGACGAGGGGCGCGCCGCGCAGCTCACCGCGCAGCGACTCGACAATCGGTTGATGACTCATGCCTGCTGACCTTCTCGATGGATTTTGACCATGACCAACCAGATCTTCGATGGGGTGACTCCAAGGCAGAGGCCCGCAGGCAAGGTGTACCAGAAACGAGGGCCAGCGGCGATCAGCGCCTGAGCGCGGCGACAAGGCGAGGAGCCTTGCGGTGTGTCGTGGAGGCGCGGGCGATCAGCGCCAGAGGTCGCCCTGGTCGGGGGGTCGCAGGGCGGCGGCGATGAGCTTGCGCGTGGCGCTGGAGAGGGGCTGGGCGTCGAGGTCGTCGGGGGCGACCCAGCGGAAGGGCTGCGGGAGGGAGGCCGGCGGCGAGCCGATCAGGCGGGCCTCGAAGGGGTGGCAGGTCAGCAGGATGTGGGTCAGGGTGTGGGTCAGGGACGGGCGGGCCTGGCCGAGGTCGACGCTCAGCCCCAGGGCGCGCAGGTGGTCGTCGAGGGCGACGCGGCGGGAGGCCTCGTCGACAGGATCGACGAGCTCGACGGTGGGGAACTCGAAGAGGCCGCCGAAGAGGCCGCCCTCGGGGCGCTGAAGCAGGAGGCAGCGGTCGGCCTCGGGGTCGACCACGAGGGCGGCGGCGACGGCCATCAGGCGCCTGGGCTTGCGCTGCGGCGGGCGCGGCAGGGCGTCGACGCGGTCCAGGGCCAGGGCTCGGCAGCGGTCGGCCAGCGGGCAGGAGGCGCAGGCCGGGGCGCGGGGGGTGCAGACGAGGGCGCCGAGCTCCATGAGGCTCTGGTTGAAGTCGCGGGCGCGGTCGGGGGGGATGAGGGACTCGGCCAGGGCCCAGAGGCGGCGCTGGGTGGGGGTGGCGCGGGGGTCCTCGTCGATGGCGAAGAGCCGGCACAGGACGCGGATGACATTGCCGTCGACGATCGGGGCGGGCAGTTCGAAGGCGATGGAGGCGATGGCGCCGGCGGTGTAGCGGCCGACGCCGGGCAGGCCGAGCAGCCCGTCGAGGGTGTCGGGCAGGCGGCCGGCGTGGTCGCGGGCGATGGCCTGGGCGGCGGCGTGGAGCGAGTGCGCGCGCCGGTAGTAGCCGAGCCCGCTCCACAGGGTCAGGACCTCCTCGATGGGGGCGCGGGCCAGGGCGTCGACGTCGGGGAAGGCGTCGATCCAGCGCTCGAAGTAGGGGACGACGGTGGCCACCTGGGTCTGCTGGAGCATGATCTCGGAGATCCAGACCTTGTAAGGGGTCGGATCCGAGCGCCAGGGCAGGGTGCGCTGGTGGTCCTTGAACCAGGCCAGCAGGGCTTCGCTCAACTCTGCCATCTGTGTCATGGTGACCGCCTCGTGAGGTTGCGCCGCTGGTCTGGCGCGCCGGGCCGGGCGAAGATCCCGTCAGGGCGGGGCGGAGAGCGGGGGCGGCTGGCCGGGGTGCCTACTCGAATGGCCACTGGGTGGCCAGTGTAGCAGCCGGTGTGACGCAATGGCCGAGGATCTGTGGCCTCAAGGCCACTTTTTTGAGTGGGGCGTGCGTTCTCGAACGGGCGAGCGGCACACCGACCTACACGCACCGACATCGTGCGCGTCGGATTCGGGAGCACATTGTGGGGCGCGCGGGGAGAAAACCGCCGCCGGAAAAAAAGCTGGCACGCGACTTGTAGAAGAGAAAGGGTGGAGAGCGGGTCCAACCGAATAAGAAGCGAGGACCCTACTTACCTTAGCCAGAACCCACCGGGCCGTCTCGCCAACGGTCTATATCCTCTACCGACCGCTCTCCACGGGTCGAGCCAGACAGCCCGACCCGGATGTTCGTTGTCCCAGGCCGGCCCCACGGGGTCGAGCATCCCTCGCTTCAAACAAGAACATTCATGCTTCAGCTGTCACACCCTCGGTCCTCAGGGACCGGGGGTGTTTTATTTCTTGCCCTCGACCCGGGGGCGAAGCTGGGGCAAGATCCTTGGTGGGTGTCAGGTCGAGGCGCCACCGGGGACAACAGACCCCAGGAGGATGAATGGACGAGCCACGGGTGACGCTGTCGGCGGCGATGCTGGGCTACAAGTGCAACCAGAAGGGCTGCTGCTGCAAGGGCTGGGTGATCCCCTTCAACCCGGAGGGGTTGGGGCGCATTGCGGACGCGCTGGGTCAGGAGGAGGCCCAGGAGCGGCTGGGGTGGGGCCTGCAGTTCGTGGTCGACGACGTCAAGGGCGAGATCGAGGCGGTGCACTTTGAGCGGGTGGGCGAGGACGACCGCTGCCGCTTCCTGGAGCCGCAGGGAGGGTGCGAGATCCACCGCCGCTTCGGGACCGAGGCGCTGCCGGACCTGTGCGTCAACTTCCCGGTGGTGGCCTACGATACGGGCGAGTCGGTCGAGCTGCATTACGAGGCGGTGTGCCCGTCGGTGCTCGACCAGCTGGCGCACGACCCGACGCCCTACCTGGCGGTGGCGCTGGATCGTGAGCTGCGGCCAGACATCGCGATCCGGGCGCGCAGCCCGCGCGAGCGGCCTCAGATCGATCTTGGGGGGCTGGAGCTGTCCTGGGAGCAGCTGACGCTGATCCGGTCGAGGTTGCTCGACGCGCTGGTCGACGTGGAGCGCCCGGCCATCGAGCACCTCTCGGCGATCAGCTACGCCTTCGACAGGCTGCGCGCGGGGCGCCCGCCGGCCGACTTCGAGGTCAGCTACGGCGACCCCGTCGAGCCCTTCTTTGACTTCTTCGATGCGTGCGCGGGGGTGCACAGCGGCGAGGTCCTGGCGCAGATGTGGCGTCCATACCGTCGATTTATATGGGATTTTGACGTCAAGGACGAGCGGCTCGGGGATCTGGCCTTCTGGCTGGATCGGTGGACGGAGCCGATGGAGCGTTGGATGGTTGACCAGGAGCCGCTCTTGAGGCCGCTGCTGGTGCGTTTTTTGGCCCACCGCTACTTCTCGATCTTCATCATGGTGCGCGGGGAGCTGATCTTCGCCTACGGCTCGGTGCCCCACGCCCAGGCGCTGGCGCTGCGGGTGGCGGCGGCGCTCTCGGGGGCGCTGGGGCGGCCGACGGATCTGGGGATCATGAAGGCGGCGCTGGGGTTTTCGGATTACATCTACCGCGGGCTCAAGCTGCCGATGAGCTCTCTGCCGTGGTTCACGCCCCTGTCGGGCGCACCGGACGGGCGAGGTTGAGCAGGTCGACGAGGCGGGCGATCTGGGCGAGGCGTTCGCGGCCGGTGGCGCGGTTGGCCAGCAGCTTGGCGCGGCAGGGGGCGATGGGCTCGACGATCGCGAGGCCCTGCCGGGTGAGCGCCAGTTCGTCCTCGACGGCCATGAGCACGGCATCGGCCAGCCCGAGCAGGGGTGCCAGCTCGACCTCCTGGGTCAGCGCGATCAGCTCCACGTTCCAGCCGCGCGAGGCGAAGAAGTCCTGGGCGGTGTGTCGCCAGGGTGTGGCCACGCGCAGGTGGGGGCGCTCGACGAGTTTGCCCAGCTCGGTGCCCTCGGGGGCGACCAGGGCCATGACCCCGGCCTCGAAGGAGAAGGTGAAGGGGCGATAGACCCTGGCGTCGCGCTCGCGCAGGACGTGCTGGCGGGCCACGCCCAGATCCGCCACGCCGTGCTCGACGTAGACGGGGATGTCGGCCTCGTGGACGGTCAGCGAGGCGAGCCCGAAGCCGAGCCAGTCGACGATCAGGGGGTCGTCGTCCAGGACGAAGTCGCGGCCGCCGGGGAGGCGCTGGGAGAGGGAGAGGCCGGCGGCGTTGAGCGCTTCGCGGGTCCATGCGCCGAGGGCCTCGTCGGGCAGCACGAGCCGCAAGAAGCCGGGATCATTGGCGATCATGGGCCGATCTCCTGTGGGGATCCGGTGCGCCCCCGCTGCTCTCGACCACGAGGGTGGGCTGATCGCCCTTGCGCCTGGCCAGGGCCTCGCGCAGCCCGGGCAGGGGGTTGTTGGGGTCGACGCGGACGGCCGAGCCGGCCGGTGCGCTGACCCGCGCGGAGGCGTCGGGCTGGAGGACCTCGATGAGCGCGTCGAGGTGCAGGGAGAAGCCCACGGCGGGCGCCTCGACGCCGAAGCGGCCGCAGAGGCCGTCGTAGCGCCCGCCGCCGCCGAGCGCGCGGCCGATGCGCTCGCTGACGACCTTGAAGATCGTCCCCGAGTAGTAGGCCGGGCCTTGCAGGTCGCCCAGGTCGATGTTGAGGCGGTCGCCGAAGCCCAGCTCCGTCAGGGCCGAGGTGAGGCTGTCGAGGCGCCCAAAGGCGAGGTTGAGCGCCGTGTCGTTGGGGACGGCCCGCTTGATGGCCTCGATCTGCACCTGCCCGCTGTTCAGGCTCGCGATGGCCTCGAGGGCCTCGGCGATGTTGGAGCGTGTCCCGCTGCGGTGCAGTATGTCGCGCACCTCGAAGGGGTCGCGGGCCTCGGCGGCGGCGTGGATGTCGCGCAGGCGGACCTTGGGCAGGCCGGTCATCTCCAGCAGGCGCCCCATGACGGCCACCGAGCCGAGGTTGACCTGGCAGCGGTCGGCGCCGATGGCCGAGAGCGTCTCCATGCAGATCAGGATCACCTCCAGCTCAGCGGAGATGCCCGCGCGCCCGATCAGCTCGATCCCGATCTGGTAGGACTCGCTCTGATCCCGGCCGAAGGCCCGCTGCGCGCGCACGACCCGGTTGGCGTAGCAGGCCCGCAAGACCTTGGAGTCCTTGTAGAGCTGGCGAGCGTAGAGCCTCGCGACCGCGGGGGTGACGTCGGCTCTGAGCACCCGCAGGTTGCCGTCCTTGTCGATGACCTGGAGGGTCTGCTGGAGCGTGCCGGCGCTCTCGCCAGGCTCGAAGGTGTCCAGCAGGGGCACCTCGATGTCCCGGTAGCTCCAGCCTCGGAAGATGTGGACGGCGCGCTGGATGACGTCTCGCCTCAGGCTGACGGCCTGAGACAGCGGCTCATAGTGGCTCATGGCTTGCGAAAAGACCCGTCGGCGGCCGGTCGATCCGGACGCCCCTTGCGTCCGGCCCCAAGCCCCAAGTAAACACATGCCCCAGAGGGCCAGGCGACGATCTGGCCCCTCGCCCACCGCAGCCGCACCGCGAGCGCTCAGGAAGCGCAGCGCGCGGCGGCCTCGATCGCAGGCCCCAGATGCCCAAACCGCTGCCAGGCGCCCGAAAGCGGCCTGAGATCAACGACAAAACCCCCCCCGTGTCAAGGCGCACCGGGGCGGCGAGGCGCGCCTGGCGCTCCGTCGCGATCTGGGGTCTGCTGATGGCGACGCTGGCGGCCTGCGGAGAGGAGCCGACGGCGCCCCGCGCCCGCGTCGGGGAGGGCTGCGCCCGCAATGACGACTGCGCCGAGGGGCTGGCCTGCCTCCAGACGGAGCTGCGCTGCGTGGTGCTGTGCGCGCTCGACAGCGACGACTGCGGCGCCGGGATCGCCTGTCAGGCCGCCGGACAGCTCGGCTTCTGCCCCCTGCCCCCCGCCCAGTGATCCGGCCGAGGTGGTCCGCCTCTCCTCCCCGGCCCAGGGCGCATCGACGCCGCCGCCGAGGCCGCTCACGAGGCTCGCTTGACTCCGGCGAGGGCGTCGGGCAGTCTGCGTGCGCCTCGCGAGCGCGGACACGTCCGCGCGACAGCCAGGGGGAGAGACGTCAACATTCGATCACCCGCGCGGGCACTTCTCTTGCATGGGGGCTCGTCCCGAGCAGGTCAGAGGGCCCAAAAGCCCGCCATCACCAGGAGACATTCTCCGCCGACACCACCCTAACGCGCCTACAAAAGACCGGGTCCCACTCTATTCTCATGCACTGGTCGCTTTGATGGACGGGTCCCGAAACCAGAAGAGAGCCATCTTCATGAAACTGAGCCACTTGATCGCGCTTCTTTCCTGTCTGTTTTTGAGCGTCGGCGCCATCGGCTGCGTCGCCGAGCTTGGCGGCAGCGGCGATGACAACGACTGCGTCTCCGACGCCGACTGCTCTGACGGGGAGCGCTGCTTCCGCCAGGGCGACGCGCAGTTCTGCGTCACGCCCTGCGCCGACGACATCGACTGCGGCAACGGCGAGAGCTGCCAGGGCGGCGCTTGCCTGGCCGACGACGACGGCGGCGAGCCGGAGGGTCAGCCGGAGGGTCAGCCCGAGGGTCAGCCGGAGGGTCAGCCCGAGGCCCAGCCGGAGGGTCAGCCGGAGGGTCAGCCCGAGGGCAACCCCGACGTCCCCCCCGGCGCCTGCCAGGACGCCTGCACGCACCTCTTCGGCTGCCTCGCCGACATCTGCCCCCCCGAAGTCCAGGCCCAGATCGAGGACATCCCCGGCTGCGTGGCCGACTGCGAGGCCGATCCCGCGTTTGACCCGGCCGGCGTGCTGGCGCTCTCCTGCGAGGAGCTCCAGGGCGGCATCTGCCAGGCCAACCCCCAGCTCGGCGACGTCTGCACCTGCCCCGGCGCCGGCCCCAACGAGACCAACGCTGGCGCCGCCTGCCAGGCCGATGAGGACTGCGAGACCGGCGCCCTGCAAGGCGGCTGCGTCCCCGCGACCGATCCGATGACGGGCGAGGAGACTGGCTTCGACGGCGGCTACTGCATCGCCCAGGGCTGCCAGGGCAACGAGTCCTGCGGCGAAGGCAACCAGTGCATCACGCTCAACACCGAGCAGGGCCCGGCCAACTTCTGCCTCGGCGGCTGCGTGCCCAGCCAGGGCCGCTCGGTCTGCCGCGGCGGCTACGGCTGCTGGGACGTGACCGAGGGCCAGGACGGCACCGCCGGCGTCTGCTTCCCCGAGTGCGGCGGCGACGCCGAGTGCTGCCCCGAGGACAACCCGATGTGCGGCGCCACCTGCGACGCCGGCACCGGCTCCTGCGTCGGCGGCAACTGATCCCGCGACCACTGGCGCTCGCGAGGCCCACGCGCCTCGTGGGTGCCGGCCTGGGCATCGGCGAGGTCGGGCCTTCGGGTCCGGCCTCGCGTCGTTTTTGGGCTTGCCTGGTTGGGGAACGTGTGTTAAATCCTCCACCCCTGAGGTGATCTTTTCAGATCACCGCGCGCGCGTGTAACTCAGCGGGAGAGTGCATCCTTCACACGGATGAAGTCGCTGGTTCGATCCCAGCCATGCGCACCTTGAACGGCCTGTCAGCAACCTGACAGGCCGTTGTCGCTTGGGCTCCCCGCGCCTCAAGAAGCTGATCCTGCCAGATCGGACGACGCCCTCACCGGCGGTCGGTCCTCTCAAAAGGAGAGCTGGCCGAGCAAGGTCGTCTGGAGCTTCTGCGCGTCCTCCCCCGGGTAGAGATCCAGATCGAGGACGAAGCCCACCGGCCCCAACACGACGCTGAGCTGGCCCCGGACCCCCACCTGGAGGTCGGGCAGGGCTCGAACAGGCACCCCGACCCCGAGGCCCAGCGAGGGGAAGATCAGGGCCATGGGCGAGGCGACCTCGACGGTGGGGGTCACGGCGAGCCAGTCGCTCAGGTTGGAGTCTGCGGCGACGGAGACCAGCAGCCAGGGCATGGCCGCGACCTCCCAGCCGAGGCGCAGGCGCCCGCCGCCCTCCTGGCCGAAGGCGCCGCCGAGGCCGAGCAAGACGCCGCCAGGGTTGAAGGAGGGCGCCGGGACGGAGAGCCGGATGGAGAGCGCGTCGCCGGCCTCCTGCCCCACCGTCACGGTGTGGAAGCGCTCGCCGTCGCTCACCTTGCTGGTCCACCGTGGCGCCTTGGCCTCGGGATCGGCGGGCTGATCGAAGGCGAGGTCCGCGCGCCAGCCGACCGGGTGGTAGACCTCGATGGTGATGGCGCCGACGCCGCCCCAGGTGCGGATGGGCGCCAGGAAGTAGTTGACGCCGTAGCGGTGATCCTCCTGCTCCTTGGCGAAGAGCAGGTGGCGGGCCTTGGCGGCGCTCGTGGCGTAGCTGCCGACCTCGTGGAGTCCGGGCTTGAAGGGCTCGACGGTCGCCATGACCTGCCGGGTCTGGCCCGCGTCGACCCTCAGATCAAAGCCCTGGCGCTGCTCGATGACCCCGAGCCGCCCCTGGGGCTGCGACTCTCGCAGGCCCACGCTGACGCCGCGCACGAGGCCGTCGAGCGCCTCGACCTCCGCCGCGCTCAAGGCCCTGGACGCCGCCACCCCGTCCACCTTGATCGTCACCTCCCCGAGCTGATCGCCGTAGAAGGCCGCCACGACCTCCTGAGCCACCTCGGTGGGGTTGTTGATCGTGTAGACGGCCTCGATCTCGCACGAGGGATCCCCGGCGATCTCGCGGCAGCGGATCGACAGCCGCTCGTCGACGACGACGAGGGGGGTCCGCGCGATCGCGTCGGGCCCGGAGAGGCTCGTCGGGGTGAAGAAGGCCGCGATGTTGGCGCTGGCGGCCGCCGGCGCCATTGCGGAAAGAAAAGACAGCAAGACAAAGGGTTTGCAGCGCAATGTGTCCTCCTCCGGTCGAGCGCGTCGACGATCCTATCGAGGCGGCCTGGAGCCTCACTTCGGGGCTTGAGGCCCTTCAGTCAAGCTCCAACACCTCGATCCGCGTGCTCCGGATGATGTTGCGCAGGATCTGACGGGCCATCGCCTCCTCGCCCATCTCATCGGGCGCCACGCCATCGAGCAGCGCGCCGGGGACGCGCTCGACGCGGACCAGCGCGCCGACGGTCCCCTCCAGCTCAAGCTCGAAGGCGCTCGTTATCTTCCCGAAGCCCCCTGGAGGGAAGAGGTCGAAGAGCACCGCCGTCGCCAGCCCCGTCTCCACCTTGAAGGGCGCGGGCTCGCCCCCCGGCGGCGTCCACGTGCCCTCAAGGAGCAGGCTGACGCCCTCCAGATCGAGGTCCGTCGGCATGTCGAGGGTCTGCGTGTCCGCGCGCCCGATCAAGTAGTGGACCTGGCAGTAGCGCGAGGGGCCGAGGCGGACCGCGCCAAACTCCAGCGCGTCGAGGCCGGTGAGCGACTCGACCCGAGAGGCGGTGACGGCGGCGGGGTTGACGTCGCCGCCGTGCCCCGCCCAGGCCACGGAGGGGCCGAGGATCGACCGCCACCAGCTCGCCTCGGGGGCGCACTCGACCAGCTCGGCGCTGGCGCTGACGAGGAAGCCCCGAGTCACCTCGAAGCGGTGGCCGAGGTCGTTGGTCACCGACCAGCCTCCCCCGGCCACGCGCTCGATCCTCGACAGGTCCCATTCCAGCGCATAGACCACCTCACCGGGCTCCACGGCAGGCGCCTCGTCGCCCGACCCCTCGGCGGGGTCAGGTTCCTCGGCGAGGTGCGCCCCGGAGTCGCCGCAGCCCCCCCAGGCCAGCCAGGCCAGGAGCGACGCCGTCAGCGCCGCCCGGGTGGCCCTGGGGTGGCGGTGCGGGCGCCGCCTCATCGGTTGGGGACGCAGATCCCCATGCCCGGGTCGCAGCGCAGCGGCATCATGCCCGTTGGGCAGTCGGCGTCGACGTTGCAGGTTGGCACGCAGATCTGACCCATGGGGCTGTTGGCGCAGGTGCAGCCGACGGAGCCTTCCGGGCAGGCCCCGTCGCAATCGGACACGTCCTGGCAGGCGACCGGCCCGGGCATGTTGTTGGGATCGTTGTTGGGATCACCCCCGCCCGCATCGCCGGGGTCGCCGTGGTAGCAGCCCATGATGTAGGGGAAGCCGTCGGTGGCGTGGTAGCGATAGGTGCCGTCGGGGCCGACGCGGCCATTGCAGCGGTCGAGCTGGGTGCCCTGGGCCTGGGCGCACTCGGGCCTGTCGCAGGCGTGGTTGTCCCAGGCGTAGGTCGTCGGATCGCCGGTGCGCACCCAGCTGCTCTCGAACTTGACCACCTCGGTGCAAGCCTCGTCCACGCAGCCCCAGGGGCCATAGATCGGGAAGCCGTCCAGCGAGAAGCCGAGGATGGGCGAAGGGTCGCCCTCCTGGTAGTCGGGGAAGAAGCACTCGGTCAGGAAGGCGTGGTAGTGGTAGGAGCCGCCCGGCCCTGAGTGGCCCAGGCACCAGTCCATGATGTCGTTGTAGATCGGATCGCCGAAGGGATCGGGGACGGGGCCCTCGTTGGGGCCGAAGATGGGCACGCCGTTGATGGCAAAGGCCGCGACGCCGAGCAGCGGGATGTCCGTCATCTCGTCGAGGAGGAGGGGGTTGTGGGCGATCTCCCAGCGGTTGTTCTGGGCCTGGAGGCCGTTGGGGGTCACGTTGATGTATTCGTAGTGGGGGATGCTGTTGCTCTCGACGACGATCGTGTCCTCGGTGCAGGTCACCGAGAGCGTCGGGGCGGGGTAGTCCGGGCCGGCCCCCTCAACGTTGCTCAGATCCATGAAGATCCCGTCGAGGCAGCCCTGACCTGGATCGTTGTTGGGAGCGTCGGGCTCGTTGTTCGGATCGTTGTTGGGAGCGTCGGGCTCATTGTTGGGGTCGTTGTTGGGAGCGTTGTTGGGGTCGTTGTTCGGATCGTTGTTGGGAGTGTTGTTGGGATCGCAGACGCACTCCAGGAAGCGGGCTCCCTGATCGTCGCAGGTTTGGGCGCCCTGTGCGCCGTCGGTGCAGGTGCAGCTCTGGGTCTGCCCAGGGACGCAGAGGCGACCCCCGGTGTCCGCCGACGGGGCATCATCGCCGCACGCGGCCAGCGCCCCGACGCAGGCAACGAGACTGCACAATGCATTGAATTTATTCAAGAAACTATCTCCTCAGATCTGGCGAGCCTGGCTGTCCCGCGCTCGAAGCTCGCCATGGGTGGCGTCGCCCTGCGGTGAGCGTGACGCGCCAAGGAGAAGATAACAGCATCGAGGTCGATTGTCGCGGTGGTTGTTGCGGCGGAGCCCGCGGCGGCGGGCGCAGGGCGCCTCCCTGCGGCGTGCTCTCGCCCTGCGCGACGGCGACGTGCCGACCCGCGCGCCTCACACCCCATCTGGGGATTCCTCAATGGGGGCGGTTGGGGCGGGCAGGCGGCGCGGGAGCGGGATCGCTGGTGGTCAGGGGCGGGCGGTGGTGAGGGCGCGTGGCGCCCGAGCGCCTACAGTCGAGCGGCAGGGCGCCTGGAGAGCCTGTCGAAGCGGACGAGCAGGCCGACACCCACGACGGTCAGGCCGGCGCACAGGCCCCACCAGAGGCCCTCGATGCCCATGTCGAGGCCAAAGCCGAGCAGGAGGCTGATGGGCAGGCCGACGCCGTAGTGGCCGGCGATGTTCATGGAGAAGGAGAAGCGGGTGTCGCCGAGGCCGCGCAGGATGCCCGAGCCGACGGCCTGGAGGCCGTCGGAGAGCTGGAAGACGGCGGCGACGAAGAGCAGGGGCGCGGCGACCTCGATGACGCGGGCCTCGCTGGTGAGGATCGAGGCCAGCTGGGCGGGCCAGAGCCAGAAGGCCACCCCGGCGACGCCCATGAAGGCCGTGCCCATGGCGACGGCGACGAAGCCTGAGACACGGGCGCGCAGCCCGTCGAGGGCGCCGATGGCGCGGCCGACGCAGACCGCGCCGGCGCTGGAGATGCCCTTGGCGACGGTGAAGGTGGTGCTGGCCAGCATCAGCGCGACCTGATGGGCGGCCATCTCCAGGGCGCCGAGTTGACCGGCGAAGAAGCCCGCCAGCGCGAAGACGCCGACCTCGGCCGAGTACTGGAGGCCGACGGGGCCGCCGAAGCGCATGGCCTTGAGGAGCAGGCGCGGGCGCGGGCGCCGGGAGATGGGGCCTGGGGTCTTGATGCGCCAGACGCCGACGACGAGGATCAGGGATTCGATCACGGTGCTGACGACGGTGACGGCCGCCGCTCCGGCGACGCCGAAGGAGGGCACCTGTTGCAAGGGGCCAGTCCAGTCCGGCAGGTCCGCGCCGCCGAAGACCAGCAGCCACGTCCCGAGGAAGTTGAAGACGTTGCCGACCAGCATCGAGAAGAGGAGGGCGGGGGTGGCGCGGGCCGACTGGAGGTAGCCGCGCAGCGCGTAGAACAGGATGCCGGGCACCAGGCCGATGGCGCGCACCCGCATGTAGATGGCGGCCTCGGCGGCGACGTCGGCCTCGATCCCGGTCAGGGTGAAGAGCTCGGGCATCAGGACGACGGGGAGCGTCAGGGCGAGCCCCAGCAGGATGGCCAGCCAGACGCTCTGCCACATCATGCGTCGGGCCTTGGCGGGCTCGTTGGCGCCCATGGCCTGAGCGATCAGGGGGTCAAAGCCCATCATGACCCCGATGCCGAAGATCATCACCAGGAAGAAGAAGCCGGTGGCGAGGCCGACCCCGGCGAGCTCGGTCTCCCCGAGTCTGCCGACGATGGCGGTGTCGACGAGCCCCTTGATCTTGCTGCCGACCTGGACCGCGGCCAGGGGCAGCGCGAGGCGCCAGACGGAGGCTATCTCCTGGCCGATCAAGGACTTTAATGGGGGCTGAGGAGCCGTCTGCCCGGTCAAGGCGTGTCTTCGACGCGAAGGTCCATCCCGCCGGTGAAGCCGTAGGACACCGCGTTGGAGAACCCGTAGATGGACAGCCCGAAGGGGAGCTCCCCTTCGATGGAGTGAGAGCCGTCCTCCATCGAGACCCAGGCGTACTCGTACTCGCCGGTGCCGAAGCTGACGAAGAGGCTGTCGGGCAAGGGTCGGCCGTCGAGGATGATCAGGGCGCCGGCGGGGCGCATGACGGTCACCCAGTCCTGCTGGTAGCCCTCGGGGGTGAGGAAGGCGTAATCGCGCCGGAAGCTGTCGATGGGGGCGGCCAGGATGAAGGACGGGTCGCCGATGCCGGTGCCGGTGTCCTCCTGGCTCTTGAGGTACTGGCCGACCATGATCGGCCCGGAGGCGACGACCTCGAAGGAGCCGATGGCCTCGATCTGGCGCCACTGTCCCCGGTTGAGGGTGAAGGTGGCGGCGTCGGGCTGCGGCGGGATGGTCTCGACCTGGGTGCCGTCGACCGAGGCGACGACGCGCCAGACGTCGTTGGAGCCGCCGCGGCTCTCGGACTGTGCGGCGAGGTATCGGTTGCCCCAGGTGGTCACGGGGTACATCTGCTGTTCGAGGTGTTCGGCGCAGCAGCCCATGCCGACGACGGCCTCCTCGTGGCCGCCGAAGACGACGATGGGCTTGTCGGAGAGGATCTCGGTGCCGGACATGTCCTGGAGGGGTTCGAAGAGGGTGGCGGGGGCGGCGGCCTCCAGGTTGAGGACCTGGCCGCGGCGCAGGGTGAAGGTCTGGAGCTCTCCTGCGGGCAGGAAGGGGACGTTGTCGCCGCCCTCGACATTGCCGGAGGGGATGACGCGCACGGTGGTGCGGCCCTCGGTGGCGGCGACGATCGTGATGTAGCCGTGCTGGGGAGGCAGGTTGAAGGCGTCGAGGACGGGCGAGGTGGGCCAGCTCAGGGCGATGTACTCGGTGCCAAGGGCTTCGATGGGGAGCAGGAGGGAGGCGTCATTGCTGGCCACGCCCTCGTTGTTGAGCGGGTTGAACTGGTAGGCCACGACGGGCCAGGTCGACTCCAGGAAGAAGGAGCGGTTGCTGATGCCGGTGCCGTCGACGTCATGACGAGGGAAGGTGTAGACGGCGATGCCGCCGTTGGGGGGGACGCGGACCTCGGAGAGGTCGAGGGTCAGGTTGGGGTCGGTGGCGGTGACCCGGACGAGGGCCTCTTGATCGCTGGGGTTGCTCAGGACGACGGCGTGGGGCACGACGGAGGGGTCGCCGAAGGGGTCGTTGTACTGGTCCAGGTCCAGGCTCCAGTAGCGGCAGCCGATGTAGGAGGGGAACTTGGCCGACAGGTCGCACCCGGACAGGCAGCGGCCGTCGAGGCACAAGGCGCCCTCGGGGCAGGTCTCGGGAGGCCCGAAGCCCATGCCGGCCTCATCGCAGGTGTGGATCGTGTCCCGATCGATGCAGGACTGCTCGTTGGGGATGCAGATCATGTCGGTGCACTGGCCGGCGAGGCAGCGCAGGCCCTCGTCGCAGGCCTCTGGGACGAAGGCCGAGCCCTCGGCATTGCAGACCCGCAGGCTGGCCTCGTCGAAGCAGCCCTGCACCAGCCCCGGGTCGCAGTTGATCTGGCGGAGGCACTGGCCGCCTTCGCAGACCTCCGTCTCGAGGCAGGGAGGGGCGGCCTCGAAGGCGCCGCCGCGGCAGACCTCGACCTCAAGCCCCCCGGCGCACCGCCGCTCGCCCTCCTGACATCCAGGCTCGGGTTCTTGCTCAGGTTCTTGCTCGGGCGTCGGCTCGGGCGTCGGCTCGGGCTCGCCCGCGTCAGGATCGCCAGGATCGTTGTTGGGGTCGTTGTTCGGGCTGTTGTTGGGGGCATTATTTTGCCCCTCGCCCGACCCGGCGCCCTTGCTCGTGTCGTCGCAGGCGCACAGCCCCAGCACCAGGAGCATGCTCGCCGAGGAAGTCAGGTAGAGTCGCCGTGTCGCCATGTTCAACCTCCAGGGACTTGACGGCGCGGAGTGTATCACCGATGTCCAGGGATGCCAGCACCACCGATCGACGCCGGACCCATCGACCATGCCCCCCTCCTCGCCCCCAGACGCCGCGCACCTGCTCCAGATCGGCCTCTCGCTCGTCGATGGCGCGCGCTGTCGCGATCAGCGCGCGCACGCCGAGGCAGCCCACCGCGTCGTCCTGGCCCGGCTGGTGATCTCGGCGGCCCTTCCAACCCCGGCGCCGCTGCGCGGCGTGCTCTGGGAGGCGGCCCGCGCTCTGGAGGCGGCCGATCCTGTGGCGCTCGACGCCCTCGACGCGGCGTTGGCCCCCTGGCGCGTCGGGCGCACGCCCCTGGAGGCCGCCAGCGCCCTTCACCCTCGCCTGCTCGGGCAGCGGCGCGTCGAGGAGGCCGGGCGCTCCAAGGCGGCGCGCCGCGCCGCTGGCGTCTTCTACACGCCCGGCGGGACGGCGCGCTGGCTCGTCGACCAGACCCTCGGCCCGCTGGAGATGGGACCGAACCCGCTCCAGATCGCCGATCCGTGCTGCGGCTGCGGTGCCTTCCTGCTGGCCGCCATCGACCACCTCCTGGCCCGCGCCGCCACCCCGGCGCCCGACACCGATCCTCTCCACGCCGAGACCTTCAAGGCCGAGACCTTCGAGGCCGAGACCTTCGAGGCCGAGACCTTCGAGGCCGAGACCTTCGAGGCCAAGACCTTCGAGGCCAAGGCCTTCAAGGCCGAGACCTTCGAGGCTGAGTTCCACGGCGTCGACCTTGACCCCGTCGCCGTCGAGATCGCGCGCCTGCGCGTCGCCCAGGCCCTCACCCCGGCGCTCGGCCGCGACGAGGCCGTCCGCCGGGCGGCCGCGCACATCCAGATCGGCGAGGGCCTGAGCGCGCCGCTGCCTGCGCTCGACGCCGTCCTCTCCAACCCCCCCTTCGGCAACGCCATCGGGGGCGACACCAGCCGGGACAAGGCCACCCGGGAGCGACACCAGCGCCTCCTGCCCGAGATCGCCGTGGGCGCCTACGATCTGTCGACCCTCTTCGTCGCGCGCGCCGTCGAGCGCCTCAAGCCCGGCGGCCGCTATGGGCTGGTCGTGCCGCGCAGCGCGCTGTCGATCGCCTCGGCGCGGGCCTTGCGGGGCTTTGTCAACGCCGAGGCCCCCCTCCAGACGCTCTGGTCCCCCTCGGCGCCCCGGATCTTCCACGGCGCCGACGTCTTCGTGGCGCTCCTGTGCGGCCAGCGCGGCGCCCCCCCTCAGGCCATCCAGATCAACACCTCGCGCCCCGACGAGGGCGGCGCCCCGAGCAGCCCGATGGACCGGATCGAGGGCGCGGGGTTGCCCGGCTCGGGATCGCCCGACGCGGGATCGCCTGAGCCGTGGATGCCGCTGCTGCTGCCTGAGCGGGCGCTGCTCCAGCGCGTCGCCAGCGCGCCGATACCGCGCGCGACCCTCGGCCACCTGTGCGACATCCACGGCGGCGCCGCCACGGGGGCCGCCTACGATCTCAGGCCCCTGGTCGTCGACGCCGCCGAGGCCCCCGGCCCCCGGCTGATCACCACCGGGCTCATCGAGCGCTACGAGAGCCTCTGGGGCCAGACCCCCTGTCGCTTCCTCGGTGGCCTCTTCGACCACCCGCGCTGGCCCGCTCCGGCCCCTGTCGCCTCGGTCTCCAGAGCCATGGCGAGGCAGGCGAGCCCCAAGGTCCTCGTCGGGGGCCTCACCCGCGTGCTTGAGGCCGTCGCGGACCCCGACGGCGCCCTGGCCGGGGTTGTCTCGACCTGGGTGGTCAAGCCGCGACACCCGGATCGGCGCTGCCTCTGGCTGCTTGAAGCCCTCCTCAACGCGCCCCTCCTGTCCCTGATCTACATGACCCGCTTTCGAGGCAAGGAGCTCAGCGGCGGCAACACGACCGTCGGCCGCCGTGAGCTCGCCTCGCTGGAGGCCCCCGGCGATCTGTGGGAGCTCATCCAGATCCACCCCAAGCCCTCGATCGAGGCCCTCATGGCGCCTGACTCGGTCTTCGCGCTCGACCCGCTCGACCCCCGCGACCGCGCCCTGCTTGCCCTCCAGGCCGTCCAGGCTGTACAACGCCAGGCCGGGGAGCCGCTCGACGCCAACCGCGACGCGCTCGCTTCGGCCTGCGTCGCTCGCCTCTACGGCCTTGATCGCCGCTCCCACGAGGCCGCGCTCGTTTGGTTCAGGGCGCGCAGCAGGATCGTCATCAACCCCATGGAGGAGCCGTGATCGCCAAGGGACGCTCGCCTCTCAACATCTTCGCCGCGCTCTGCGCCGGCCTGTTCCCGCTCGGCTGCAACAACGATAAACCACCGCAACCACTTCAGAAATCGGCCGCCGATGCGGGGGTCGCGCCCAAGGCTGCCGCCGCCGACGTCGGCGTCGCCTCGACCCCCGCGGTCGACCTGGCGACGCCCGCGGCGCCCGCCAAGGCCGTCGCGCCCGCCTGTGAGGCGACGATCGCGCCCACAGGGGAGGTGCAGATCAAGGGCAAGCCGGCGGGGATCACGCTGGCGGCCGACGCCGAAGGGCGTCGCGGCGGGGTCAGAGTCTTCGCCTCGGCGACGCCCGACGTGGTCCTGGTTGCGGTCCAGCCCCAGTGGCACGTCATCGGCGGGGCCACCCCCGACGGCAAGCTCTGGGAGGTCCCGTGCGAGGCCCCAGGGGACAAGAAGCCCTTCATGGAGGTGGCCGGAGCCGACTTCGGCAACGCGGCCCAGAGCCGCGACGGCGCCCTGCTCTTCTTCACCAGCCCCCAGGGCATCGGGATGCTCGACCTGGCCACCCGCCAGTGGCAGCCCATCACCGATCCGCCCGAGGTCCCCAAGGGCTGCCAGGCCGCCCAGGACAAGCCGCTCAAGAGCGTCGACGTGGTCACCAGCCGCGCCGTCACGGGCAACAAGCTCGTCTTCGAGCGCGGCGGCCCTTGCGGCAAGGGCGGCGCCTGGATCGCCCAGGAGCTCCACCTGATCCGCCCCGATCAGCCCAGCAAGCGCGAGATCCGCGCCCCTCAGCCCGTCTCGGCCGTCGCCATCGACGCTGGCGGCGAGGTCTGGATTGGGGACGCGGGGCGCTGCGACGTGCCCGGCGTCAACGATCCTCAGACGCACGGGGTGGCCTGGGTGTCCAAGGACGGCGGCCAGAGCTGGGAGAAGCGGCCCATTCAGGAGGGCGGCAAGGCGGCCCTGACCGCGCCCCGCAACCTCTTCGCCGACGCGAAGACCCCCGGCCGCGTGCTGGCCTACACGGCCCGCTGCGCGCTGCCCGACAAGGCCATCGGCGGCTCGCTCTACCAGACCCGCGACGCTGGCAAGACCTGGAAGAAGATCGCGCTGCCGCCCGAGATCCCCGCCACCGCCGAGGGCCAGGGGCTGCACGCCGTCGAGGTCGCCGCCGATGACCTCGACCGGATCGTGGTCTGGGGCCTGCCCCACAAGCGCTGGGAGACCGCCGACGGCGGCAAGACCTGGAACGAGATCGGGCCCGGGCGCCTGCCTCGCGGCCTCTCTCGCCTGGCTCAGAACGATCGGTGGATCTTCCGCGTCTCCAGCAACGGCCTCCTGCGCAAGGACATCGGCTCCAAACGCCTGCTCCGCGTCTTCCCCCCCGAGGAGGCCCCCAAGGGCGCCGACCCCGCCCTGCCCCTCACCCCCAAGGTCGAGGTCCCCTGAGCAAGACCCGCCCTGAACGATTCAGAGCGGCGAGCCGACTTCGATGGCGGGCACGTCGGGATCAGCGAGTCGACTTCGATGACGGGCACGGCAACTCCCCCTCCTGTCCTCCCCCTCGCTTCGCAAGGGGGAGGGACGCTCGCGGTTCGGGCACGGCGAGATCGGCGAGTCGACTTCGTTGTTGTGATCTGCACGTTGACGGTCCACCCGGGCTCGCGCCCGGGCCTACAATTTGTCCAGGCACGCCCCTGCGGGGCTGGCGAGGGGGCGTCGACCTTCAAGGGACAGACCCTCTCAAAGCCGCTCGATGTCTGCTTCCGAGCCCCTGAACATCTCTTGTGAGATCAACAAGGTTGACACGCCCCACGCACGCTGACACTCCCTCGCCAGCCCCGCCGGAGGGCGGGGCGACCCGGGACAAAACCCAAGGCCCGGGCGCGAGCCCGGGTGGACCGTCAACGTGCAGATCCCACCATCGAAGTCGACTCGCCGATCTCGCCGTGCCCGTCAACGAAGTCGACTCGATGATCTCGATGTGTCCACCATCGAAGTCGACTCGTTGATCTCGGCGTGTCCGTCAACGAAGTCGACTCGCCGATCCCGACGTGTCCACCAACGAAGTCGACACGCCGATCCCGACGTGCCCGTCATCGAAGTCGACTCGCCGATCCCGAAGTGCCCGTCAACACTGCTGAATCAACGCTTTTGATGCGCTCGTCAACGGAGATGGCTCGCCGAGATCGGCGTGACCGCCAACAGTCGCTGGACTTTGCGGTTGCCCTGCGAGCCAGGGGCGGGCCGAACTGAGATCACTGATCCAGGCAGACCCCGTCGACCGCGCAGCAGTTCTTCTCGGCGTCGTAGACGCTGTCGGCGGGGCACTCGCACTCGAAGACCTCGTAGTCGAAGCAGCACCCGATCTCGCAGTCCCACATAAAGCCGCTGCCGCAGATCGGCGCGCACTTGACGAAGCCGTCGCAGCCACACTCGGTGCAGCACACCGCGCCGGACTGCTCCAGGCAAGAGGGCTCGCACTCGCCGCTGGTGACCGGCGGGTGATCCGGCTCGACATCGCCGATGCACTCGCCGTCGACGCACTGGGTCCCGCCGGAGCAGGGCGGATCACACAGGGGGCCCTCGGGCTCGCCCTCGGGCTCGCCCTCGGGCTGGGCCTCGGGCTCGACCTCGGGCTCGGCGCACTTGATCGTGGTGCCGTCGACCTCGCAGGCCTCGCAGGCGCCGCTGCGGCAGACATTGCAGGCGTGGACGTCCGTCCCCACCGCGCTGGAGCAGCCGATCACCTCGCCGCCGCCGCAGGGCGCGATGATCTGGAAGGCCAGCGGGCCGTCGATCCACCCGAGGTTGCAGCGGCCCTGAAGCTCCCAGGCGATGAAGGTGATCGAGTCGACCGCCGTGACAAAGACGTAGATGTCGTCCCCGGCCCCGTTGCCGTCGATGTCGTAGCTCATCGTCGTCTCAGTGCCGACCACCGCGATCCCGAGCTCGCGACCGCCGGTCTGGCTCGACGGCACCGCCCCGATCCGGGCCTTGTTCGACAGCACCACCGCCGCGTTGTCCCGATCCGGCGTCCCGGAGGCCGTGGCCACGGCGTCGGCGAAGATCGTCGCCCCCACCAGCCGCGTGTCATCCCCCGCCCCCGCCGTCGGCCCCTTCGGCGCCGTGTCGCTGCACCCCGCCAGCGCCAGCAACCCCGCAAGCACCCACATCCCTCGACCCATCATCGCGCCACCTCCAGTCCATCCTGATTCAACCCGCACGCGGATCATGATGAAGGACGCCCCATTTTTCAAGTGACGCCCGACGTCAACCCGCGCGCCCGTTGCCGGCTCGCCCGCGATCGGTCATGATCGCCCCGTCACCTGGCTCGCCAGCGGGCTCGTCGCCGTCCTTGATCATGGATGAGGCCGCCGAGCGCAAGATCCACCCTGGCCAGGCACCCAAGCGAGGAGCGAGGTCGTGAGCGACGCGCAAAAGCACGAGTTCATCTTTGAGCCCCCGAGAGCCTCGGATCGCGCGGCGCTGGCCGAGCTGATGGCCGAGGACATGGCCTCGCTGGGCGTCGCCCAGAGCGTCGAGGCGCTGCTGGAGGTCGCCGACCTGATCCTCGGCGACGAGGCCGGGGCGTGCCTGTGCAGAGTCGTCCGCCCTGGCCCGGATCATGTGGCCGTCGGGCTGGTGCTGGCCAACATCACCTTCAGCGTCAAGTTCGCCGGGCGCGCGCTGTGGATCGAGAACCTCTACGTCTCCAGGCAATGGCGCAAGCTGGGCCTGGGCCGCCTCCTCGTCGCCGAGGTCCTCGACTGGGCCGAGGACAACGGGATCAAGGGGGTCGACCTGGAGGCCTACCAGGGCAACACCCCCGCCGCCCTGCTCTACCGCTCGCTCGGCTTTGATCGCCTCAGCCGCGAGCGCTTCTACTTCGCCTTCTCCTGGATCGACGCCCCTTAAAGCGCCCGCTCGACACGGGGCGCATCGACGTGCCACGAGCGCCCCACGCTCGACGAGCGCCCCACGCTCGACAAGCACCCCACGCTCGACGAACGCCCCACGCTCCTCGCACCGCCCCCCACACGGGGGGACGGGCTCGTCGGGTGGGGCTAGAAGCTCGGGGTGGACTGCGCCCTGTCGGTCGCAGGCCGGCGCGCGACCCAAGTCGACACCTGGGGGCGTGAAAATGCCAATCCACAGGCCCACTTCGACGCGCTGATCCGCCCCTGCGCTTCTCTGTCACCCTTGCGCCGGCCTGCGCCCATCGGGCGCAGCCCACCCGCGCATCCAAGCCCCACCCGACGAGCCCCCGCAGGGGTGCGAGGAGCGTGGGGCGCCCGAGCGGTTGCGCGGTCGTGGGAGAGCCGCCATACTGCCTCGACACCCTCCACGGCGGAGTTGTTGCCATGATCGACCGCCTTGCCTCGCTCCTCCTCCCCGCCGCGTCGACGCACGATCTGAAGGCGCCCTGTCGGCGGGCGATCGGGTCGTCTGGGTCTGGGCTCCTGGCGCTCGGCCCGCTGGTCGCTGCGCCGCCGAGGCTGGCGCTGGCCGCGTCGATGGCGCTGTCGCTGGCCTTGGGGGCGATGTCCTGCGACGACACGCCGAGCGGGGCGCAGGTCGAGTGCGCGTACAACAGCGAGTGCCCGGAGGACCAGATCTGCGCGCGTGGCCGGTGCGCGCCGGAGTGTCTGGCGGATCGAGACTGCCCGAGCGGAGCGTGCGTCGAGGGGGCCTGCGCAGGCAGCCGGGCGGAGGACGCAGGCGAGCCCGACTCGGGATCGCCGGAGCCCGACGATATCGGCTCGGGCGACTCAGGATCGCCGGAGCCCGACGACGCGGCGCGGTCGGAGCCGGACGCGCAGGAGCCAGACGTGCCTCTGAGGCCGGAGGGCGAGGGGGAGGTGTCGGGGACGGTGCACTTCCGGTTGTGGAACGGGCGGATCCTGCCGGTGGCGCACCCGATCGTGTACTGGACCTTGCCGGAGTCGCCGCCCTTGCCGCTCAACCCGCAGGCGAGCTGCGACTGCGCGATCCCGGAGCGCGCGGTGATCGGCAATGTGGACGGGACCTTCGTGCTGCGAGGGGTGCCGGCCGGCCCGATCCTGCTGGTGGTGCAGAAGGGGCACTTTCGGCGATCGCGGGTCGTGAACATCGAGGCCGACGTGCGCTTGAGGGCGCCGGCCGAGGTGACGGAGCTGCCGGCGGCCAGCGCGCCCGAGCGCGGCGACGAGATCCCGAAGATCGCCATCGGGACGGGGCGCTTCGACGCCATCGAGGACGTCTTCGCCAAGCTGCGCATGGGGCCGATCACGCCGACCTTCGGCTTCGATCACGAGGCGTGGATGGCCGATCCCTCGCGGTGGGGGGTGGAGCTGCTGCTCTACCAGCAGCCCAGGGATCTGGACGATCGCGACCGGGAGTTGATCGCCGAGCCCTTCCTGGCGCTGCTTCAGGACCCGGCGAGGCTGCGGGAGCGCCACTTCGTCTTCGCGCCTTGCGCCGACGGCCGCGATTACAGCGACGCGCTGACGGACCCGAGGTTGCGGGGCAACCTGGAGGGCTACGTCAACGCCGGCGGCAAGCTCTATGTGACTGATTTTGCTTATGATCTTCTGGAGCAGACGTGGCCGGGCTACGTGGACTTTCTCGCGCCGGAGGGTCGGGACGGCAATGCGGACGGGCACGTCGGGGAGCGGCGCTTCATGCAGACGGCCAGCTCGGGCACCCTGATGTACAGCTCGGAGAACCGGGCGTTGGACAGCGATCTGGCCGCGTGGCTGGCGGTGCTGGGGGTGACGAGCAGCGGGCTGGTGGAGACGGAGGGCAACTGGGTCAACCTGGGCGGGGTGGGCTCGGGGGTGCAGTGCTGCGACGAGGACAGGATGCCCGTGGAGGTGACCCCCGAGGTGGTCATGTCTGGCCCCAACGGGGTCGATGACTTCTTCAACGGCTTCGGCCCCTCGCACGAGCGATGGTCGGAGGCCGAAGCGGAGGGCGCCAACCGGCCCCACACGCTGCGCTTCCCCTACGGCTGCGGTCAGGTCATGTACAGCACCTACCACACGGTCGACTTCAGGGAGCGGATCCCCGATCTGGCGCCTCAGGAGCTGGTGCTGCTCTACCTGATCCTCGAGATCAACGAGTGCAACCTGCACCCTATCAAGGCGCCGCCTGGAGAGTGAGCCGCGCTCAGTCGGGGCGTCGATCGGGCAGGGGCCTGCCGCTGCGGAGGTAACGACCGGGGGCCTGGAGGTCGGCGGCGACCTCGTCGAGGTTGTCGATCCGCAAGAAGCCCAGCTCGTGCAGGAACTCCACGTGTGCGCCGGCCTCGCCCAGCGCCAGTTGGACGCTGTAGCCATGCTGTGGGCCGAAGAGGTCGCGGGAGATCTCGGCGATGGTGCGGGGCGAGTCGCACAGGTCAAGGGCCTGGCGCAGGCGCCGCATGTGGTGCTCGATGGTCTCGTCGATGCGAGCGCGGACGTCGAGGATGGGGGCCTCGTGGGCGCCGAGGCCGAGGTCGAAGTCGCCGAAGCGGCGCAGCTTGTCCAATGATCTCAAGTAGTTCTCAAGGCCCATGAAGGGCGTGACGGACTGGGGGGCCTGCGTGGGCGTGATCCTCGACAGGAGGTGGTCGGTGGTCAGGACGACGTCGTCGACGGCCAGGCAGACGAGGCCGGGGCAATGGCCGGGGACGTGCAGGAGGGGGAAGCCGGGGCCGAGGACGTCGCCATTGCGAAGGCGCCCGGCGGGCTCGATGGGGGCGAACCAGTCCTTGCCGCTCTGGTAGCGGCTGACGATGGCGCGGACGTGATCGTCGCGGACGCCAGCGCGGTAGAGGAAGATCCCGAGGTCGCGGCTGGCCAGCACGAGGCGCTCCTCGAACTCCATCAAGACGCGGGCGTCAAGCTCGTGGATGAGCAGCGGGGCGCCCGCGTCGGCGAAGCGGTGGGCATTGCCGAAGTGGTCGATGTGGGCGTGGCTGATGAGCACCGCGTCGACGTCCTCGGGGCCGAGGTCGACGCCGAAGCGCTGGCGGATCTCGGCGAAGCGGGCGTCGATCTGATCGTTGGCCGTGGCGGTGCCGACGTCGACCAGCAGCGTATAGCCAGGGGCGCAGACCAGCGAGAGGTTGTTGACGTGGCCGGGGAAGGTCTCGATGGGCAGCTGGTAGATCTTGACGCCGCTGGCGGTGACGATCTCGGCGGCGCTGGAGGGGCGGCCCTTGGCGTCGATGTCGAAGTCGCTGATCCGGGCCACGTTCACCTCCGCGCAGGGTCAAGGGTCCGCTCGCGCCGAGGCGCGATCCCAGGGGCGGCGAGCCGCAGGCGCTCAGGGGAAGCGGCAGGTCTTGATGCTGTTGACGCGCTGCATCTCAAAGCGCCCCTTGAGCGAGACGGGGCCGATGACGTTGAGGTCGGTGACCGGTTCGCTGGCGGTCAGGTCGACGTCGAGGGTGACCTTCTGGGCGCTGAAGTCCACGACCGTGACCTGTCCCTTGACCGTGTAGGAGTCGTAGGTCTGCATCGTGTCGCCCTGCTGGTAGCGCACCTTGAAGTCGCTCTCCCCGTCGGCCCCGCCGACGAAGACGGCCTTGTTGCGCGGCAGGCTGCCGGGGATCTCCATGTTCAAGGTGGCGAACTTGTTCGGGATGCTCCACGAGGCGTAGAGGGTCTGGGTCCCGTCGCCCGCCGTCAGCGGGCCGTTCGGGCTGGGGTCCTCGGCCAGCGATGACTGGATCAGGCACCCCTGCCAGGTGGACAGATCGGTCATTTGAGGGGCCCCGCAGGCCCCGCACAGCGCGACGATCGCCGCCGCGATAGACACCATCCCCGACTTCGTGACATCCATGGGCTCAGCCCCTTTCTTGAGAACGCGCCAGCCTGGGCCTCGGCAAACCGCCGGCCCATCAAGCGCCAGAGTGGGCCACAGACGCAGCGCAGGTCAAGGCCGAGCGCGCGGAGTTGTCGCGACCCGTGCGCCCCCCTACAATCCACGAACGACGGCAGCGCGCGGGCGCGCACTCCCCCTCCAACCAGCCCAGGATGGGTCCAAGGCCCCTTGCCATGAACAAGACTCCCGCCCTCCCCTTGCGCCTCACCCTCGTCATGGCCGCGCTGGCCGCGGCCGCAGCCTGCAATGGCGGCGTGGCTGGCTTCGATGGCGCGCGCCACAACTCGCCCGACGACGAGGCGCCCGACGTCGGCACGCCAGACGTGGGTCAACCCGACGGGGGCGAGCCCGACGCGGGGCCCTGCGGCCCGGGTGAGATCCTTTGCGGCGAGCGCTGCGTCGATCCCCAGACGGACGAAGCCCACTGCGGCGGCTGCGACCCCTGCGTGGCGGCCCCGCACAGCGCGGCGCTCTGCCAGGAGGGCCAGTGCGTGCTGAGCTGCGAGGGCACCTTCGTCGACGTGGACGGAGATCTCCAATCCACCCAGGAGGCCAGCAATGGCTGCGAGTGCCTCTCCTTCGGCGCCGAGGCCTGCAATGGGATCGACGACGACTGTGACGGCCAGATCGACGAGGACGAGGGGCTCAAGAACGCCTGCGGGGGGTGCCGGGATCTCCAGGGCCAGCCCGGTGAGGCGTGCGCCGAACAATGCGGGAAGGGCGGCCAGTGGGCCTGCGACGGCCAGGATCGGGTGATCTGCCAGGGCAGCGGCAATGGCTGCGGCGGCTGCGATCCGCTGGACTTGACCCCCGGCGATCCTTGCGGCGAGTGCGGGCTGGTCGAGTGCGTGAACGAGGACAAGGCCGAGTGCAGAGAGCAGGTGCGCAACTTCTTCCAGGACGACGACGGCGACGGCTTCGGGATCGGCGATCCGGTGCAGCGGTGCGAGCCGGAGTTCCCCTTCACCGCCGTGCGCGCGGGCGACTGCGACGACGCGTTCGCCGACCGGAACCCAGGCGCGGTCGAGGCTTGCGACGAGGCGGACAACGACTGCGACGACCAGATCGACGAGGGGGTCACCAACGTCTGCGGGGGTTGCGAGCCGATCCGGGGCGAGCCGGGCGACCGCTGCGGAATGGGCGAGTGCAGGGGCACGAAGGTCTGCCAGGGCGGGCTGCTGATCTGCCAGGGCGTAGGGGTCAACGCCTGCGAGGGCTGCGGGGAGCTCAACGGGACGCCGGGCGACCCCTGCGGCAGCTGCGGCCAGCTGGCCTGCGAGGGCAACGACGCGCTGGCCTGTCAGGACAGCCTGAGCCTCTTCTTCCGCGACGGCGACGGCGACGGCTTCGGCACCAGCGAGTCGGTGACGGCCTGCGCGCCCGCCGCGCTCTTCACGGCCACGCAGAGCGGGGACTGCAATGACGGCGACGCGGACATCCGACCGGGCAGGGCGGAGTCCTGCAATGACGTCGATGACAACTGCAACAACCTCGTCGACGAGGGCGTCCTCAATGGGTGTGGGGGGTGCGCGCTGCTCAGCGCGGCCCCCGGATCGACTTGCACCCGGCAGGTGTGCCCCGGCGTGTACGTCTGTATTGGAGAGGACGCGGTGCGGTGCGAGGCCCCGACGCAGAACGCCTGCGGCGGCTGCAATGGGCTCAACCCCTTGCCCGGCGCGACCTGCCAGACCTGCGGGGAGGCCGTCTGCGACGGCCCGGAGGCCACCCGCTGCGATCTGATCGGGGCGCAGCAGTTCTTCAAGGATCAGGACAACGACACCTACGGGCTGGACAACGACAGCGCGAGGCAGTGCGCGGCCCAGGCCCCCTACACGGCGCTGCGTGGCGGGGACTGCGATGACGACGACCGAAGCGTCAACCCCGACGCCTTCGAGAGCTGCGACGGCGTCGACAACGACTGCGACAACGGCGTCGACGCCGAAGACAGAGATCTCCAGACGCCAGACTGCGCGCTGACGCAGGGGGTGTGCGAGGGCTCGAAGACGTCCTGCCAGGAGGGTGAGATCCTGGATTGCACCGAGCGAGACTACTTCGCCTTCGCCGAGGCCATCGGGCAGACCTTCGAACTGCAGCCCGAGGTGCTGTGCGACGGGGTGGACAACAACTGCAGCGGGCGAAGCGACGAGAACTGCTGCGAGCAGGATTCCGACGACCCGCGCATCCCGATGCCGCCGCGCTCGGTGGACGGGATCAACCAGACGAGCCCCGGCGTGGCGCTCCACCCGAGCGGCGCGAGCGCGACGGTGGTCTGGGTGGAGTCAGCGTCGGGCTTCGAGGGGCAGAGGGACGACCCGCCCTCCATCCAGCTGGCGCGATACGCCCGGCAGGGCGGCGAAGTGCAGACGCTGGCGACCATCCCCGCCCCACCCAGGACGACGCTGCAGTCTCCGGCCTTGTCGGGTCACCCGCTGGGCATCGAGTTGACCTATCTGGCCGCCCCCGGGTTGACCACGGCGCTGTACCACGAGCGGCTCGACCATTCATGGATAACGGCGACGGGAGGCGTCCAGGTGGCGACGGGCATCACCGGGTACGCGGTCGCGTCGCGCGCGGCGGGCAGCGGGGTGATCGTCTGGGGGGCCAAGGTGCAGGGGCTGGACAGCGTCAAGCTGCGGTCGATCGAGAGCAATGGAGCGTTGAGCAACACGGTCCATACCATCATGGATGTCGAGGTCATCAACCTGTCGGTGGCGCTGTCGTCCGTGGGCGGGCTGGTCGTGGGGCAGAGCCTCCAGGGCGGTGAACCAGCGGCGATCGTGTGGCGGGCCATTGACCTGTCGGGCGCGCCCTTGGGAGAGCCGCGCAACTTTGATGTGCGCGGAATGGACAGCGGGGGCCTGGCGGTCGCCGTGACATCGAACGGGCAATTCCTCTTGATGTACGCGGCCTTGAATGAGGACAGCGCCACGGAGATCTACACGATGGTCGTCAACCTGCAGGGGGAGGTTCGGGTCGAGCCGACCTTGATTCCAGGCAGCGGGCCGGGGGCCTTCTCGCCGCGTCTGGCCAGCCTCGACGACGGCGTCGCGGCGATCTGGGGGGAGACGCTGATCGAAGCGACGCACCGGATCAAGGTCGCGCGGCTGGACAACGCGGGGGCGCTGATCGGTCAGGCGCTGACGCCGCTGAGCGAGCGCATCCTCAATGCCAAGGGCCCGCTGGCGCTGGCGACCGGCGCGCGGACACACTTTGACCCGCAGTCGCAGTGGTTCGCGCTGGCCAGCAGCGAGGCGGACGACGGCATCATCGTCCAGCCCTTCATCGTGCGCCTGAGCTTCCACCAGCGCGATGGCCTGCCGATCTGCTTCAACGAGTGAGGATCAGCGACGGCGAGTCGTCGCCAGGAGGGCCAGCCCGAGGGCGGCGAGGGCGATGGGCATCCAGGGGGTGCGCGCCGGGTCCGAGGAGGGCACGGCGCAGCAGCCGCTGTCGTCGTTGTCGTCGGCGGGGTTGGGCGGGTTGACCTGATCCTCGGCGCAGGCCGAGGTGTCCAGGGCGCAGTCGACGCAGGCCAGCTCGCCCGAGGCGAAGCCCTGGCTCTGGCAGGTCTGGCCGCCGAGCTCATCCCCGTCGCACACCTCGCCGTCCTCCAGAGCGCCATTGCCGCAGACGGGGTCCTCGTCAGGGCCGGGGCCGTCGCCGTATTTCTTGAGCGGGGTGCCGTGGTTGTTGGTGTTGGCCGGGTCGTGCCCGAAGGACTGCCAGTCGAGGCGGTTGGTGGCCGCGGCTTCGGTCTTCCAGGCGTAGAGCCAGCCATTGCGGGTGGAGGTGACGACGTCGAACTTGCCGTCGCCGTCCATGTCGCCGACGGCGGGGCTGGCGATGATCCAGCCGCCCGTGAACTTCGGGAAGCCGGGGGCCTCGTCGCCCTTGTAGTCGATGGCGCGCACGAGGTAGCCGCCGCTGCCGAGGATGACCTCGGAGAGGCCGTCGCCGGTCAAGTCGGCCAGCGCCGGGTTCATGAAGAACTGCCAGTCCTCGACCTTCTGCGGGAAGCCCTCGATGAAGGGCTGGCCGGAGGGGGTGCGGCTGGCGGGGTTGGCGTTCCAGGCCGAGATCTGGTGGTCAAAGATCAGGCGGGTGCCGCCCTCGGCAAAGGCGAAGGCGAAGTTGAAGCCCGCGGTCCCCTTGACGTAGGCCAGGTCACCGGAGGGGTCCAGGCGCCCGAAGGAGCCGTTGTTGACCAGGGGATAGGCGGGAGAGTCGAGGGAGTTGGAGCGGGCGCCGAAGAGGACGTTGTCCATGCGAGAGATGGGGATCAGCGCCGAGGGGCTGCGCTCGATGTTGAGCTGGAGCATGATGGGCTGCCCGGCGATGGCCTCCATGGCGAACTCGGGGCGGCCGTCGAAGTCCACGTCGGCGATGGCAGGGTTGGCCGGCTCGCCGGTGCCGACCATGGGCAGGATCTCGCCAATCAGGCCGAAATTAAACTGGGGGCCGCCCAACTCAAAGGGGCCGTCGGGGTCGGCATTGCCGCGGGCCTTGACGATGTAGATGCGAGTCTCGGACTCGTTGTAGACCTCGTTGGTCCCCAGGACGATCTCAGGCTCGCCGTCCAGGTCCAGGTCCCCGATGGCGGGCGTGACGATGATCCGGGCGCCGACGCCGCCGCCCTCCTCCTCCGCGTCGCGGCACAGGACGGGGAAGCCCTCCTGCTGGGCGCCGTCGTGGTTCCAGACGTAGAGGTGCTGATCCATGCCGGCCTGGACGATCTCCAGGTCGCCGTCGCCGTCGAGGTCGTAGAGGACAGGCGAGCCGAAGAAGCCTTGCTCCATGACATTGCGCCCAGCCACGCTGATGTCGGGCGAGCGCGCCAGGGCGCTGTGCTGCGCGTCCATCTCGACCGGGAAGCCGGCCACGAGCTTGCCGTCGTGGTGGAAGGCGAAGACCTCGCCGTCGAAGCTGGACACGACGATCTCGGCGTCGCCGTCGTTGTCCAGGTCGCCGATGGCCGGGGTGGCGATGAGGGTCTGGGCGACGTCCGGGTCGAGGGTGAAGCGCTGGGCGCGGCAGCCGGCCTTGTCCTGGCGGAAGGAGCAGGCGGAGCGGTGGCTGTTGGGCTTGTCGTCGTCCTGACCGGGGCGCAGCCCCAGGCGGATGGGGAAGCCGGCCATCTCGGTGGCGTCGGCCTTGAAGGCGTGCACGATGCCGTCTGCGGAGACGATGACCAGCTCGTCCTTCTTGTCCCCGTCGAAGTCAAAGAGCTTCGGCGAGGACTCGCCGGAGGCGCCGAGGAAGATGGGGAAGCCGGGCATCAGGGTGTCGTCGTGGTGGACGAAGGCGGCCTTGCGGAACTCGCTGTGGACGGGGCCGATGGCGCCCACGGCGGTGACGCGCACCCGCAGCGTGATGGCGTCCTCGTGGGGATCGACGGGCCGGTTCTTGTAGTCGAAGACCTCGGGCAGGGTGCTCAGATCGAGCGAGGCCAGAGTGCCGTCGATGCCCTCGGTGGTGCCGGCGGCGATCTCGATCCAGCCGCCCTTGGGGTCGACGCCCAGCGCGTACTCGGCGACGTAGTCGTAGCTGGTGTAGCGCGGCGCCAGGCCGTCGACGCGGCGGCCGATGCGACCGACGATGTCGAGGGTGGGCGTCTTGAGCGGATCGACCGTCTCGAACCAGAGCGGGCCGGTGATGTCGACCTCGGGGGGGATCATGCCTTCGAAGATCATGTCGACGGAGCCGCGCGCGTTGTTGCGGCCGTAGCCGAAGTGAAAGTCCCAGCCGTCGGTGGAGGGGAACTTGGTGTTGAAGCACTCGCCGACGGGCGGGGCGCTCGGGTCGTCGCGGTTGTTGGGGGGCAGGAAGCAGCGAAAGAGGCCGTCGGTGCCGCAGACCGTGTTGGCGTCGGCCTGGGTGCAGGGCAGGCCGACGCGGCTGGTGTCGCGGCTCTCCTCGACGTCGATGTCGTCGGCCGACATGATCAGCAGGCCCCGGACCTCCTCGGCGCTCAGCGGCGGCGAGATCTCGGCGTCGAGGGCCGCCGAGTAGACCAGGCCGACGTGGCCGGAGGTCTTGCCGACGGCCTCCGAGGAGCAGCCGCCGCCGGGGGTCGACAGCAGGAGCTGGGCGCCGTGGTTGGTGCAGTTGTTGTAATTCAGGAAGGTCGTGGAATCCTCGCGGGCGCTGTCGTGGACGACGGCGTGGACGTAGATGGTGTGGTTGTTGGTGCCGGGGAAGTTGTGGTGGAAGGAGAGCTCGTCGGCGGCCGAGGCGACCACCGCGACGTTGTTCTGGTAGGCGTACTCGATGGCCTTCTGCGAGAAGGTCGTGTTGTTGATCGAGCCGAGCGCCTCCTGGATGAGCGAGGCCCCGGAGTCGACGGCGAAGATGACGGAGGCGCCGAACTCGTTGGCGTCAGCGACGAAGGAGTCCGCGGCCCGGCACATGAGCACCAGGCAGGTGGGGCAGACCCCGATGCCGCCCTGGCCGTCATTGCCCTCGGCGGCCGAGTCGCGCGCCTCGCCGTCGCCGTGGCCGAAGTCGGTGTCGTCGTGGGGGTCGTTGTCGTTCCAGAAGAAGTCCCAGCCGGAGATGTCGTCGATGTAGCCGTTGGCGTCGCCGTCGACGCCGTCGGAGAAGCGGCGGATCAGGTCCTGGGGGTCGATCCGCCCGTTCTGGTTGCCGGGGGCGGCGTCGAGGCGCGCGAGCTCCTCCTCGGGGAAGAAGTGCGCGTAATCCTTGATGTTGAAGATGCCGTCGCCGTTGACATCGAAGGGGTCGCCCTCGAAGCCCTCGGGGGTGCGCGGGCGCATCTCGGGCGAGTCCAGCTCGGCTCTGTTGAGGTAGTACTTGTTGATCAGGTCGGTCTGGCCCCAGCGCACGCCGGAGTCGAGCACGGCGATGATGACCTCGGATCGGCCGATGGTCCGCTGCCACGCGCGATCGGCGTGGATGCCGGTGCCCATGGCGACCTCCTCCTGGCGGAAGTTGGGGTTGTCGGCCCAGCGCTCCGGGGTGAAGCTCCACAGGTTCCAGTCGCCGTCGACGACCTGCCCCTCCTCGTTGAATTGCACGAAGCCGGGGTCATTGGGCGGGTCCAGCAGCGGATCCTCGTCCGGGCCGTTGGGCCACGCGCCGACGATCCGGGCGCCCACGATGGCGCTGCCCGCGGCCAGCAGCAAGGCGGCCAGTGCCGCCGTGATGCGCATGTTGCTCTTCTTCATCCCTCGCTCCCTCGCTCCTTGATCCAGACCGCCCATCGGTCAACAGGCGGCATCATAAGGCAAGGTCCAGGGCGCTGTCACTTCCGACCGCCGAGGGAGCGGAGGTCGTGCGAAACAGGGGCCGGTGTGCTACTGTCGGCCACAGCACCGGAGGGATTCTGCGGGCGCACCCGCGCAGGTGAGCGCCACGAACGCACCAAGGTTCAAAACGAGAGGGCCTGAATGAACCCCCCATCCAAACCTCAAACCCCCCTTCAGGATCGGCAGGACCCCGAACCCTCTGCTGAAGACGCCGCTTGGGATCGCTACCTCGAATCCCTCGATGCGGACGCCTTGGCAGCCATGAAGCGCCCAGCCAGAGGCGACGTCGAAGCCAGACTCAGGGCACACATCCAACGCCTGGAAGCCCTCCAGGCTCGGGCCTCATGACCCATGCCCTTTTCCACACAGAGCGTTTCGAGAGTTCGCTGGACGGCTTGATCGCGGATGGCCGTTTGACCCTGTTGAGGGCCCAGGCCCTCGAGGATGCGCTGGCTGACCTCAAGGCCGAGCCCACACGTCATGATGGAATCAGAAAGGGCCTGATTGAACCCCATTGGATCAAGCTCTGTCGTGCCAGTGGGGGCGTAGACACGGGCTTGCGCGTTGTTTACCTGCTTCATGAAGATGGGTTGGTGTTCCTGGACGACCTCTACACGGTGGACCCCGGGTAGATCCCGGGTCCGTCAGCGGGTCGAGGTCGTGCGAAATAGGGGCCGGTGTGCTACTGTTGGCCAGAGCGTCGAAAGAACCCTGTGGGGCACAAGCGCGGAGGTGGTGACGATGAACGCAACAAGACGCAAGGCAACCTGGGCCGGCGCCGCATGGATCGCGGTGAGCGCGCTGTTGACGCTGCTCGTCTTTGGATCGACGGCGGCGGCGGACGACACGCAGTGGAACAGCAACAAGAACGACTGCGAGTTCGTGCTCAAGGCGCCGGATCGCTACGAGCTGGGGTCCCTCGAGGAGTGCGCGGTCCTGTGGGAGCAGTACAAGGAGGTCTCGCGGCTGTCCCCCGACGAGCGCAAGCTCTTCGCCCGCGGCTTCTCCTGGCTCTTCGTCTACGGCAATGCCAACCAGAAGGCGCTGGCCAAGGGCGCCCTTGAGCGGATCGGCAAGCCGAGGCCGCTCTGCCTCGTCGGCGGCGCGTGGCTGGACCCGAACATCGGCCAGGACTGCGCCGCTGGGACGAAGGACCCCTCCAAGGAGGTCTTCGCCTTCCCCGAGGCGGGCTCGGTCCAGGTGCGCAAGTCCAGCAGCGGTCAGGTCGGCAAGGCCGAGCGGCTGGCCAAGGACGGCATCCGCCTCAACAAGCGCCGCCAGTACGCCGCCGCGGTGGGCAAGTTCGAGCAGGCGCTGGCCGCCGATCCCTTCAACGTCTCGGCGCAGTACAACCTGGCCTGCGCCATGGCGATGCTGGGCGACGACGAGGGGACCGTGCGCGCGCTCAGCGCGCTACGCTCCTGGGACAACTCCGCGGCGCAGGCCAAGTTCAGCCTGGCCCGCAGCGACAAGGACTTCGAACCGGTCCACAACAGCGCCCGCTTCCGGCAGCTCGTCGGCCTGGTGCGCATCCAGCTGCTCAACGGGGCCGGCGAGCCGGGCCTCTTCCACGTCGGCCGGATCCGCAAGGACCTGATGCAGCGCAACTTCTTCATCGGCCAGTACGGCTTCGACCGCCACACCCGCCGCCGACCCCTGATCTACTACCGCAAGGGCTACGGCGATCAAGCCCAGATGGCCAAGTCCATCGTCAACAACATCCGCACCGCCACCCTCGAGATCTACTGGGACTCCTCCTTTGACCTGATCATCGTCTGGGGTGACCCCGACTTCGCCGCCGGCGCCGGCGCCACCGGCCCCGTCGTCCAGGGCGAGGCCGTCAAGGACCGGGGCGACGCGGCCAAGGAATTCCTCGACAAGTTCAACGAGAGCAAGGACACCGCCTCCGGCCTCAAGGACGCCGCCACCTCCGTGCCTGACCTGCCCAAGTAGCCTCGCCCCCCTCAAGCTCGCCTCCCCACCCCTTCGGCCCCTCCCCACCCTCCTTGATCTCAAGGGCTGGACGAAACCCACGTCTTGGGCCACGATGCCCCCAGACTTGAGCCAGCGAGGCGAGCGCCACCATGATCGATGGACTGAACTATGTGCCGCTGTCCGACATCGGCGTCGAGCGCGACGAGAACCAGGACTATCAAGGTCACGACCTGACCCGCTTCGGGCTGCTCTTCGTCGTGGCCGACGGCATGGGCGGCCACGCCGGCGGCGCCACCGCCAGCCAGATGGCCGTCAACGAGATCAAGCGCACCCTGCGCCGCTCGGACCAGAGCACTTCCGACCGCGCCCTTGAGCAAGCCATCCGACAGGCCAACTACGACATCTGGCGCACCTCCCAGGAGCGCTTCGACCTGCGCGGCATGGGCAGCACCGTCGTCGCCATGCTCATCGACGAGCACGTCGCCCACATCGCCCACGTCGGCGACAGCCGCATCTACATGCTGCGCGGCGACACCTTCATGCAGCTGACCAAGGACCACACCATGGTCCAGCGCCTGGTCGACGACGGGATCCTGACCGAAGAGGCCGCCCGCCACCACCCCACCTCCCACGTCCTGAGCCGCTCCCTCGGCGGCACCAAGGACGTCATGGTCGAGTCCAGCCCCTACCCCATCCGCCTCGAACCCGGCGACCTCTTCTTGATGTGCTCTGACGGCCTGACCGGCCCCCTCGAAGATTACGAGATCGGGCAGATCCTGCGCGACTTCGAACCCCACGAGGCCGCCCGGATCCTCGTCGACGAGGCCAACGCCCGAGGCGGCCTCGACAACACCACGATCTCCTTGATCCAGATCGAGTCGCTGCCCGTTCAGCGCGCGCGCGTCACCTACGCCCCGCCACCGCCGCCCGCCCCTCGCGAGGCGCCGCCCAAAGACCCGGCGGCAGGCTCAGACCCGGAGGACTCCGCCGCGGAGCCGCGCTCGGCCAGCGCCGCCGAGGCCCCGGCCAGCGCGCCAGGCTCGATCGACGCGCCCGCCGAGCGCGCGCCGATGGGCGATGATCCCTCCGACGACGATGGCGACGCGCCCAACGGCGACGCCGTGTCGAGCGACGAGCCCCAGCCTCTCCCAGACGGCGAGCCGGCCTCGCAAGCCGAGCCCGAACCGCCGGGCGGCGCGGGCGACGAGGCGCCGCAGGCGTCGAGCCTTCCCGAGGCGCCAGGAGGCGCGATCGACGCCACGGCCGCGATCGACGACGCCCTCTCCGCTGCCCTCGACGGCGAAAGGCGCGACCCCGACGCCGACAAGATCGAGGCGCCAGAAGATCCCACACAGTCCCAGGTCATCGCCTTGCTCGCCGACAACTGGGACGACATCGCCCAATCGCTCGACGAGGGCGCCGACCCCGAAGACCACCAGGACTCGCCGCCTGCGACGGGCGAGGGCGGCGGCGCGCCGCTCGACGACATCGCTGAGGCCGCGGCCAGCGAGGCGCCGGACGACCCCGACGCCCAGGCCAACGGCGCGTCGGGCGACCCTGCCACCAGCGGCGCCGAGGGAGAGGCCGCCGGCGACGATGAGGAGGGCGACGAGGCCAACAGCGATCCTGAGGTCGAAGGCGCTGGCGTCGAAAAAAACCCAGGCGACGCGCAGGCTTCGGACGATCTCGACGACGCACGGGGGGATGGCGCGCCAGCCGAGGACCCCTACCCCGCGAGCGACGAGGAAGACTTCGTGGGCGTCGATGAGTTCGGCGCCATCTCGCCCCAGCTCATCGCCTACAGCGCGCTGAGCGTGAGCAGCGGGCAGCCCCTCAAGCTCACCCAGGCGCCCGCCAAGGCGCCGGAGGACGCGGCCCCGGACCAGCGGGCCGCCCCCTCCTCCCTCAACCCGACGATCCTGATGATCGCCTGCGTCGCGACGCTGGCGCTGGGCCTGTTGATGGGCTTCATGCTCGGCTACGACCGGGTGCCGACCCTGGAGGAGGCCCTCCAGAGCGCCAACCAGCGGCTCGCCGATGACCAGGTGGCGATCAAGGACCTCAAGTCCGAGCGCGACCAGCTCGCCGACGACCTGGAGGCCCGCCAGCGCAACCTGAGCGACCTCCAGTCCGAGCGAGACGTGATCAAGGAGAAGCTCGACGAGCTCGACGGCCGACACAAGGCCGATCAGGAGCTCATCCAGACCCTCCAGCAAGACCTCGAAGCCGCCCGCAACGCGGGCGAGCCCACCCCGCCCTGAGGACGCGGTCATCCGCGAAGATCCAGTGTAAGCGCCCAAAGGCTGCCGCGTTCAAGACGGCGAGGAGAGATGGCGGAGGATCAGGCAACAGCGCTCTCTCTGGAGGAGGAAGAGCGCCTCGTCTATCGCCTCAAGGACGGCGACGCGAGGGCTCTGGAGCCGCTTTGGCGGGCCTACTCCCGGCAACTCCACGCCGCCGTCATCTTCCCCGTGCTCCCGCAGCGGGAGCTGGCCGAGGAGGTGCTGCAGAACACCTTCATCAAGGCCTTCGAGCGGATCGAAGGGTACACCTGGCAGGAGCGCGGGATCCTGCCCTGGCTCAAGACGATCGCCCGCAACATGGCCATGGACGTCCACCGGCGCCACCAGCGCACCGAGGTCTTCTGCAGAGGCTACGGGCACTTCGTGGAGGCCTCGGAGCCCGCCATGGACACCCACCAGCGCCCCGACAAGGCGCTGGAGCAGGCGCGAGAGCGCCAGACGATCAAGGTGCGGGTCAAGGCCGTGCTCGACAGCGGGCAGCTCAACGATCGCTACAAAGAGGCGATCGAGCTGCGCCTCTTTCAAGAGCTTGACCGCGAGACCTGCGCCGAGATCATGAACGTGAAGATCGGCACCTTCGACGTCCTCTTCCACAGGGCGCTGAAGCGCTTCGAGACGATCTACCGCCAACTCTTCGGGGACCCCTCCGAAGAAGAGGCAGGAGGCCTGCGATGAGCGGCGACAGACACAACAACGAGGAGGCCGAGATCCTCGCCGAGCTCGAAGCCCTCGGGGAAGACACCCCCGAGCCATTCGAACTCGACGACGCCAGGATCGTCGGTCTGGCCCTCGACGCGGCCCGCCGAGGCCCGGCGGCCATCGAGGCGCTCCCCCTTGCGGACGACGCGCGCCTCGATCGCCTCAAGGCGCCCCTGGCCACACTCCACACCCTGCGAGCCTCCACCCGCGAGGGCGACCTCGACGAGCTCCAGGCCCACCGGATCTGGAAGGCGATCAAGGCCGAGCTGCCCTCGCCGGCCCAGGCGCCCCGCGTGATCCCCTGGACACAGCGCGCCTCGGTGAGGGCGGCCTTCGCCCTGGCCGCCGCGATCCTCCTGGTGATCTTCTTCGGCACCCTGCTGCCGATGGGCCTGGTGGACGCCCCGACCGGGGGGCCAGAGCGCGCCGCCTCACCCGCGCCCACCGCCCAGATCGAACTTGAGGCGGCCGAGGCCCACCTCAAGCAGGTCGAGCAGCGCTCGCTCAAGACCCTCATGTCCGGCGCCCAGGCCCCCACCGGCCCCGCCGGCGACCACTTCCTGCGCAACCTGCGAGAGGCTCGCTTCGACGCGCACCGCGCCCGACAGCAAGCCCGAGCGAGGAGGCTGTGATGGCCCCTGCCTTGCCAGAACCCGGACGCGCTCGCACAGCGCCTCCCCGCCGCCTGCGCCGCGAGCGCTCGCCGTGGTGGGCGAGCGCGCTGGCCTCGACCGCGCTCGCCCTGATGGCCCTCTGCGCGCTGCTGGCGCTCTGCGCCTGCGCCGGCCGCCCGGCCGACCTCGGCGGCGCCGTCGAGGAGAACCCGCAGCGCGGCGCGGCGCTGCTCTCGCTGGCCGAGGGGCACCACAAGCGCGCCGACATCGCGCTGCGCCAGGGCCAGCGCGACGACGCCAAGGCCGAGATGAACGCGCTGCTCGACACCGCCGAGCCCTTGCGCGGCGCCGCCGCCGAGAGCTACGATGTCATCTTCGACGGCGCCACCCGGCTGGCCAGGATGCACCTCGAAGACGAGGCGCTGGACGAGGCCGAGCAGGTCGCCCGACGAGGGCTCGTCGGCGAGGCGGAGGCGCCGCCCTCGCTCTTTCGCGGCTACCTGCACCAGGTCCTGGCCGACATCCTCGAAAAGCGCGGTGACCTGCGCGGGGCCGTCGAGCAGCACGGCGAGGCCATCGTGATCTTCAAGGCCATCCTCGACGCCGCACCCGCGCCCGCCACACCCCCCACGCCCAGGGAGTAGGCCATGACGACCCAGCCCTCCACATCGCGCGCGCCCTGGCGGGCCTCTGTCCTCTTCGCCGCGCTCGCCCTGGCCCATTGCAGCGCCCCCTCCCTGAGCCCGGTGCCCGACCCCGTGCCCAAGCCGCAGACCGAGCGCGAAGAGAGGGAGCGCAAGGACTCCAGCGGCGCCGCCCAGGACGCCCAGCAGGACCAGGACGACGAGACCCGCGCCAACAGCAAGGACCACGGCGGCCCCTCGCCCGAGCCGGCCCGGCGCGGCGTCGGCCCCGTCGACTTCAAGGCCCCCCCTGAGCCCGTCGAGCGGCCCGCCGAGTCCCTGTCGGTCGAGAGCGAAGAGGGCGACGACTTCGAGGGCGACCCCTTCGAAAGCACCGACTTCGAAGGCGACGACTTCGAGGAAGACCCCCGCGATCTCATCGAGTCACTCGAGAAGGACATCGGCCTGAAGATCACCGACTACCGCGAGGAGTTCGGCGTCGAGGACTTCACCGCCCCCACGCCCGACTCCTGCGACAAGGTCTGCGACCTGAGCGCCGCCATCTGCCGCTCCTCGACCCGGATCTGCGCCATCTCCGGCGACCACCCCGCCGAGGTCTGGTTCGCCGAGCGCTGTCACTGGTCATCGAAAGAGTGCCGACACTCCAACGATCAATGTGAGAGCTGCACCCGCTGATCGAAGCGCCGAACGTACACCGACAGCGCCGCCCACGCCCACGCCAGACCCGAAGCGCCCGAGAGCGCCTCGCGCACCGCACCGCCCGCCCGACCGCTCGCGGAGGGATCGGCCACCTCGGCCGAGGACAAGGCGCCGCGCAGATCCCGCGCGCGCGGCTGCGCCTCGACCCCCAGCGCCCTGAGCAACGCCGCACCCCCCACCATCAAGCCGCGATCCAGCGCCGCGGCCTCGCGCTCCAGAGCCGACAGCGCCGAGGGCGGCAGCGCCGCAGCGCCGCCCAGCGCGACCGCGTTCAGGCGACGGCGCGCGGCGGCCAGCGGGTCGGGCGGCAGCGCGGCCCGAACGCCCACCTCCTGCGCCGTGCGCCGCGCCGCTGGACCCAGCGACGCCCCCACCACGGCGTCCAACGCCACGTTGACCCTCCCCGCCCACGCATCCGGCAGCCTCAGGACGCCCGGCGACTGCTCGCCCACCGCCAGCAACCGGAAGATCCCCGGCCTGTCCGCCTCCGGGCGCGCGATGATCGCCAACTGCGACCCTGGCAAGCGCGCCAGCTGCCTCAAGTTGGACAAGCCCAGCGGCTGATCCTCCCCCGCCGTCAACAAGAGCGGCTCACCCTGCGGCCCGAGCGCCACCAGCAGCGCACCGTCGAGCCCCTGGACCTCCACCCTCACGAAGATCAAGCCCGCACCCGCAGCGCCAGGATCCGCCTCGATCCCCTCGTGCGCGCGCTCAAGCTGCTCCCTCAGGCCCACCGACCACAAGCCGGACACCGACCCCTCGGCCCACGACGACAGCCCCGCGCGCACCGCCCTGACCCCGGCCCCCGCGCCGAGCCGACCGTCCTCGGAGCCCGTCGACCCCTCGATCTGGATCACGGACCGGCACAGCTCCCGGTGCACCAGCGCCAGCTCCCCCAGCCCCGCCGAGGTCTCGTAGGCCGCCGTCGCCTGCTCCGCCGCGCCAGGCCGCACCTCAGCCCTCGTCCAGAATCGACCCCGCGCGTCCACCAAGGTCGTGACCACCCCCGCGAAGCCGCCCGGATCCGAGATCGGCTCCGACAAGATGCCGTACAACCTCAGGTTTCCCTGCGCGCTGTAGGTCCTGCGCCCCACCCCCAGCGCCGCCACCTCCCCCCCAAGCACCCTCGCCGTCGTCTCCAGCAGCACCCCCAGATCCCTGACGCACCGATCCAGACGGAAGCTGGCGCCGACGCCGCGCAGCTCCCGGATCTGCCGCACCAGCCGACCGCCCGCGCCGGCCGCCCGATGCAGGCCCGCCAGCCGCGCGCCGTGGACCGCCCGGATGAGCTCCGCCGTCAACACCACCCCGCTGCGCTCCAGCCCCACCGCCAACACCGCCGCCGCCGCCGCCCACAGCGCCCCGGCGGCCGCCCGCTGCGCCTCGGAGGTCACCTCGATCGCCTCCGCCGCGATCACCGCGGCGGCGCCCTCCCCCCCGGCAGGCGGCTCGACCGGGACCTCATCCGCGACCGCCAGCACCGAGGCGACCGCCAGCAGGTGCAGGCAGCGCGGCGACAAGAGGCAGGTGCACGACAAACCCCCGACCTCGCGGACGACACCGCCCGACGGGCTCAAGATCACCCGCTCGCCCTGATCCGTCGACACCTCATGCCGACCGTCGACCTCCACCCAGGACCACGCGAGCGCCAACCCAGGGTCCGCGTCCAGGCGGCGAACGAGCCGCGCGGGCACCCCCTCCACCACGGCCGCCAGCGCCGACGGCGCGATCAAAGGCCGCCCCGTCACGACCGACCCCCTCGCAGGGTGTCGCCCACCCACCGCGCAAGCTCCAGAGGCGAGAGCGCCGCCACCGGCATCCCGGCGGCGACAACCCGCTCGGCCACGGCGCGGCTGTAGCGCGGCGCGCCCGCGTCGTCCAACGCCGCCACCCCCAGCGCCCTCGCGCCCGCCTCGACCAGCCCCTCGACCGCCGACACCAGACCCCCGATCGGCGGCCCCTCCTCGAAGTCCGTCACCGCCACCACCATCGTGCGCGACGGCACCGTCATCAACCCCGCCGCGTGCCTCAGCGCCTGCGCGATGTGCGTCCCGCCCCCTATCCGCACCCCCAGCAGCAGCTCCAACGGATCATCGACCCTCGCCGTAAAATCAATAACCTCTGTATTAAAAGCCAGGAAATGGACGGACAGCGCCGGCAACCGCGAGAGGATCGCCGCCACCACCGCGCTGTAGATCACCGACGCCTCCATCGACCCCGACACGTCCACCACCAGGATCAGCCGCCAGTCCAGCGCCCGCCGCGACCGCGCCCTGAAGATCAGCCGCTCCGGCCTCAGGCGCACCTCGCCCCCCTCCCCGCGCCAGGCCGTCTTGAGGTTGGCCGACACCGTCCGGCGCAAATCCAGACGCCCCGTCGGGCGCCGGCTCGGCCTGCTGGAGACCAGCCCCGACAACGCCGGCTCCAGCCGCGCCGCCAGCGCCTTGACCAGCCCCTCGACCACCCGCTCGATCAGCCGCCTCAGCGGCGACATCTGATCCTCGGACAGGCTCCCCCGCAGCGCCAGCGCCTGCTCCAGCAAGGCCACCGAGGGCACGATCGACGACGGATCCAGCTCCAGCGCCGCGCCGCGACGGCCCGCCTCCAGCGCCCGCCCCAGCACCTCCTCCCGCACACGACCCCCGAAGAGCTCCCCAAGCTCCTCGGCCCAATCCCGCGTCGACGGGATCTCCACCTCCTGCCCGCCCCTCCCCTCCGTCCTCGACCCCTCCCCACGACCCCGCCCGAAGAAGCCCTCCAGCGCGCTCGACGCCCGCGCGCAACGCCCAGCGAGCTTGTCCCGCTCCTGACCCAGCATCAGCCGCCACCGATCCATCAACCCGATGTCGCCCGCGCAGGCCACCCGCGATGTCGGCCCTCCGCCCTCCGCCGACCCTCCCTCCCCCGATCCGCTCGCCCCAAGCGCGCCGCCAGCGGACGCATCCCCATGATCCGCCTCGACTTCTGAGCCCCGAACGGACGCCCTCAGGAAGCGCGCGGCGGCCATCGACGCGGCCTCCCTGTCTGCCCTGGCCCAGGCCGCCAGCACCAGCGCGGGCACCTCCAGATCCTCATCCACCCTGCGCGCCTCGTGATCCCCCAGCTCCGGCGCCAGCGCCACCAGCAGGCGGCGCCTGGACGCGGGCGAGCGCGCCTCGAAGCCCTGCCGCAGCGCCGGCAGCCGCTCCAGGAAGGCCTCGTCGGGCAGCGCGCCGACCCGCTCGACCAACCCTTGCAGCCACCCAGGCTCCCCCTCGAAGATCGCCCCGCAAACCGTCAAGACCCCCTCGAACCTCGACGTCAGAGCCCGCCGCCCCTCTGCGTCCACGGCCGCGTCAAGCCAGCCCCCCATCTCGCCGCCAAGGTCGACCCCAGGGCGATCCCCCAGCCTCACAAGCGCCCCGAGCCCCGCACCCTGCATCAGCGGCGACCCTTGACGCTCAAAGCCGCGCAGCGCCCACAAGAGCCGCCCGTCCCCGATCTGGAGGCCCCCCGCGCGCTGATCCAGCGCCTCGACCAGATCCAGCACCGCCAGCGCGTCCCCCGGATCCTCCGACCCCGCCAGCCCCTCCAGCGCGCTCACCGCCGCCACGGCCAGCTCAGCCTCCAGGCCCTCGGGCTCAGAGCACCACGCGCCGATCGGGACGTCGACCATCGCCGGGACGTGCCCGCGCCGCACCCGCTCCACGATCGACAGCGCCGACACCAGCGCCCCCAGCGTCGCCTGCGCCAGGAAGGAGCCCCGCAGCAGCGACACCCCCTCTTGAACCAGGCCGACCAGCCCGCACTCGGCCGCCTCCTCCACGAAGCGCAGCGCCGCCTCCGATGCGGGCCGCTCATCCTTCATCGCGCGGCGCAGCCCCCGCCGCAGCGCCCCCGCCGACGCCTGCTCCAGAGTCGCCCCCATGACCCCCATGAGCGCCAGCGACGCCCCCGTCGCCGGGGTCCACGCCGCCGTCCAGCGCGTCGTCAGCGCCTCCCCGTCGCCGAGCCCCGCCGTCTCCTGCAAGACCGAGTAGTGCACCCCGCAGGCCCTCAAGCGGCTCAGCGCCACATGCCGCCGCCGATCGAGCGGCTTGCGCATCGGGTCCAGCCTCAGATCGCCCGACGCAGCCCCAGGCCCGGGGAGCTTGAGCTCCACCAGCAGACGCTCGACGTGCACCTCCAGCCCGCAGCGCGGCGTCCCGGGCGCCAGCACCCCCCGACGCTGACCGACCAGCACCTGCGCGCAAGCCCGCTCAAGGACCCTCGCCCGACCCTCCACCGCGCCCTGACCCAGCGCCGCCCCCAAGGCCTCCAACAGCTCGCCGCGCCCCGGCGCCGACAGGCCCCGCAGCCGCGCCAGGTCCACCGACAGCCGCGCAACCTCCGTGGCGTCCAGCATCGAGGCGACGTGCCGCTGCGCCCTCACCTGAGCGCAGATCCGCACGGCGACCTCGGCCACCACCGCCTCCATCGGCTCGCCATCCCGCGCCGCCTCCCAGACCCGCTGCCGCCACTCCGGATCGAGGATGCCCGCCGGGTAGCCGCTGCGCGCGTCAAAAAGATCCTGTGAATACGGGATGATGGAGGTCTCTGGCGGCTCCCCGCCTCGCGCCACCGGCGCCACCGGCCTCCAGAGCAGCGGGCTCGGCAGCAGCGCCGCGGCGTGAAAGGCCCCCACCACCGCCGCCGACCGACCCTCGGCCTGCGCGATCCGCGCCCTCATGTGCCCCTCCCGCGCCAGATCCAGCCGAGAGACGCCGCAGCGCAGGTGGGCGTCGACCCGCATCGCCCAGCCGACCATCAGCCCCGCCCGCCGCACCGCCTCGGGCGGCTGGCCCACGCCGGGGACCTCGACCAGCCGCTCCCAGAGCTGCTCGACGTCGCGCGCGCCGACCCTGCCCAGCAGCGCCTCCAGCACCCCGACCTCACCGACCTCCGCGCCCTCGACCTCGCCGCGATCCTCGCCGCGAAGCGCCAGCGGCAGATCGATGGCGGCGAGCGGGACACCGCGCGCCGCGGCCCACCGCGCGGCGGCCAGCTCCGGGGAGAAGTCGGCGAAGGGGTGGAAGGAGAGATCGCCGGCCGGCCACGCGGCCGACAGCGCCATGGGCGCCCTCGCCTCAGGGTGGCAGAGCCAGCCCAGCCAGGGCTCAAGCTCCTCGGGCAGCTCGATCAGGACACGATCCGGCTCGAAGGCGTCGAGGATCGCCGGGATGGCCGCCGCGCAGACCGGGGAGTGGTGGCGCACGCCGATGAGCAGCGGCGCGCGGCACGCGGCCAGGGCCTCGACCGCGCCGTCGAGATCATCGAGGGGGCTGACCCGGGAGGTCACGACGACTCCAGCACGGCGCGCAGCTCAAGCAGATGCCTCCAGAGCCGCGCCCCCTCTTCGGCGCGGCGCTTGACCGCCACGTCCCAGTAGGCCAGCAGCCGGCCGCGATCCTTGGGGTCGTCCTTGAGCACGACGCCGAGCAGGTAGCCCGGCAGCAGCCCCGCGGGGTCGCGGTCTGCGCCCAGGAAGGCCACCTGGAGGCCCAGGGCCGTGGCCACCTCGACGGCCTCGGCGGTGCTCATGACCGTCGAGGGCCGCTCGACGCCCCACCCCTCGACGGTCCTCCCCTCGCGCAGATCGCGGAAGGTCGTCACCAGCGCCTCCATCACGGCGTCGTCGACCTTGAGCGGGGCCCCGACGCGCGCCAGCGCAGCCTCGGCCTGACGGCGCACCAGCGCGACCTCCAGCTTCCGATCCCCGATCGGCGGCACGACCTCGAAGTTGAAGCGCCGCTTGAGCGCCGAGGACATCTCCGAGACGCCGCGATCGCGCAGGTTGGCCGTGGCGATCACGTTGAAGCCCTGACGCGCCGGGATCGAGTGCGCGCCATCCTCGCCGGTCAACTCCGGGACGGACATCCGGCGCTCGGACAGCAGCGAGATCAGCGCGTCCTGGACCTCGGGCAGACAGCGCGTGATCTCCTCGACCCGCGCGACGGCCCCCAGGCGCATGGCCGTGGCCACCGGCGAGGGGACGAGCGCGTGGGGGGTTGGACCGTGGGCCAGTAAAGCCGCGTAGTTCCAGCCGTATTTGATCTGATCCTCGGTCGTGCCGGCCGTCCCCTGGATCGTCAGCGCGCTGGTGCCCGAGACCGCCGCCGCCAGCAGCTCCGAGAGCATCGACTTGGCCGTGCCCGGCTCGCCGACCAGCAACAGGCCCCGCTCGCCGGCCAGCGTCACCACCGCCCGCTCGACCAGCGCCCGATCCCCGACGAACTTCTCCTCGATCACCCTCGATGAGGCCGCCCCGGCGGCGGCCTGCGACTCGGGCGGGAGCCGCAGCGGGGCGCCCCGCGATCCGCAGATGAAGGTCACCACCGCCCGCGGGGTCAGGCGCCAGCTGGGCGGCCGCGGGCCGCCGTCCCAGGCGGCCAGGAAGGCCAGCTCGTCGGCGAGGCGGACCTCGGCCGGCTGACGCTGCTCGTCGGGGGCGTGCTCGTGCGACATGGGATCCTCCCTGATCGGGCGCGTCGGGTCAGAGGGCGTCGTAGCGGGGGCCTTCGCCGCGCTCGACGCGCTTGAAGGCCTCCTTGAAGATCACATGGAGCGGCCGAAGCGGCAAGACGCGCCTCAGCGGCATCTTCATCCCGTCCGCGGTGCGCTCGACGCCGTAGAGCGGCAGCTTCCAGGTCTCGATCGGCAGGTGAGGGGCCTTGAGCACCTGCCAACCCCCGGGCAGGAAGGTGTGCCGACCCGCGCGGGCGCGCTTGGCCTCAAGCACCAGCGCAGCGCCGACGAGTTCTTGCGCGGCGGCCTTGGCCCGATCCGGCTGCCAGCCGTTCCAGCGCAGGACGTTGACCGCCGTCGGCTCGGCCAGCGCCAGCAGCTGCAGATAGAGGACCGCACCGTCCTCCGAGAGCGAGAGACGACGGCGAGCCGCCTCCACCACCTCCGGCGCCGACCACAAGGGGTTGGCCTCGTACTGCCCCTCGGGCACGGGGGTCGAGCGGACCCGCTCGATGAGCGCCGCCATCCCCGCCGAGCGCATGAGCTCGCTGGCATCCAGGCCGCTGTTCCACGCGCTGTAGGGATCGTCGAGCAGCCCGCGCAGCCCCGCGAAGTCCGCGCAGCGCCCTGGTCGGAAGAAGATCACAACGTGGGAGTAGTTGTAGGCCCCCTTGCTCTCGATCAAAGTGATGACCCTGTCGCCCAGATCGACCCCGCGGGCGTCTTCCGAAGGCCCCTCATCCGTCAATTCGAAGGGCTCCCCGCCGAAGGCCTCGAAGAAGGCCTGCGCGCCCTCAGACTCGCCGTGGAAGTAGCGCGACCCGGCCATGAAGAGCAGCCCCGGCGCGTTCAGGCGCCTCCAGACCCGCTCGGCCACCTGCACCAGGTTCTGCCGCAGCGGATCGCCCACCGGCAGCTCCACGAAGAGCCACGGCAGGTAATGGACGGCCGCGATCAAGGTCGGGGCCTCGAAGTGCCCCGGCGACATCCGCCCCTCGGCCTCGGGCGGCCGACACTGCAGCCGCCCTTGCGTCGTCACCCGCCACTCCGCGTCGAGGTTGAGCACCCCGGCCCGCTCGGGCTCGGCCACCCAGCCCAGGATGCCCGTCGGCGCCTGGTAGAGCGCCTGAAAGCCCCGGGCGGCCTCCTGAAGCAGCCCCTCGGGCACCGACGCCCTCCGACCCACCACCCGATTCCACGCCGCACACAGCCGCGACACCGCGCTCGACGGATCGTCGGCCCCATCCCCCAGCGGCGACCAGAGCGCCTCGACCTCCAGCGGCATCGCCTCGTGCCAGACCTGATCGCGCTGATCCGGCGTGCTGCACTCCACCAGCTCCTTGCGGCCCGTGGCCGCCTCGGCGACCTTCAGCCCGAGCTGCTCGCGCAGCTCCTTGTCCAGGAAGTTCTTGCTGTAGGTCTGGAGCCCGGGGCAACCCGCCCACAAGAGCGCCGACGCCGCTCTGGAGAGCCCCGTCCGGGCCGCGATCGCCGCGCCCGTCGCCTCGGACCAGGGCAGCGGCCCGCGCTCCCGCGCCAGCGCCACCAGCCGCCCGATGCGCTCCACCCCGTTCCACCCCCCCGCGGCCCTGACCGACGTGATCTCAGAGCCCGGCAGCGGCGCAAAAACACCCTCGCCAGCGTCATCCGGCTCCCTCGTGGACACCTCGATCGCCTTGCAGCGCAGACGGTCCGGGTGCCACTCCTCCCACACGATCAGCCCGTAGCGCCGACCGTCGATCTCGACGCCCCACTCACCCTCCGGCTCCACCGGCGCGGCGAAAGCCGGCTTCATGCCGCCCAGGTGGGCCTCGAAGGCCCTGACCGCCAACCCCTCGTCCGAAAGCGGGCTGGCCGCCCAACGCTCCAGGCGCGCCAGCGCCTCGGCCCTCGCCTCTTCACCCGTCCCCAGCGCCACCGCCTTGAAGGCGACCGCACCGACCCGGCCGACCATGTCCCAGGGCAACATCCCAGACTTGAAGACCACCGGCCTGTCGGCGCCCTGGCTCAAGAAATGGCTCACGCGACCCCACGGGCTGTCATCCTGCGCGCTCGTCCACAGCGGGATCAGCTCCCGGAGCGTACGCTCAAGCCTGGCGGCGTGAACCACGATCCCCGCGATCCCCGCGATCAACCTCGCGTTCGTCACCGACGGCAACACCTCCCCGATCGCCTCCCGCACGCCGTCGAGCTTGACGACCGCGCCTCCGGCGGCCTCCAGCGCCGCCCGCCCCGCCGCCATCAGACGCTCGGCACCCTCGTCGCTCACCGACCGCAGCGCCGTCGAACCCACCACGTCCCGCGGCTTGAGCATGTGCCACCACAAGGGCGGCAACACCCTCGGCGAGCCCGCCGCGAAGGGGCTCTCATCACCCCGAACGACCTCGAAGCGCCCAAGCACGTCGACGCCCTCAGGCTCCCACAGCTTGACCATGCCCCACAGCGCCGAGATCGGCCTGAGCCGGTCGTCCCCCGGCCACGACATCAGCCCGAAAGGCACCTCCTCCTGGCTGTTCGACCCGAGCATCCCCGAGTCCACCAGCGCCCCCTCTCGGCGGCGACCGTCGATCCCCTCCGCGACCACGGGCCCTCCGAGCGCCGCCGAGCGCCGCGCCCTCCAGCCCACCAGCCCTCCGGACGACCCCAGCGGCGACCCCGACAGCCCCTCCGGCAGCGGCTGAAGCCTGATCACCTCCTTGACCAGCGGCTCGCCCTCGACCAGGAAGCCCTCGATGAACGCCGGCCTGGACTGGCGCCCGACTTTCCCGGTCGCAGGCTCCTTCTCCGTAAAGGCCGCCCCGTCGTCCCCCCAGGGCTGCATCACCCAGAAGCTCTCCCCGTCGCATAAGACCTTCACGCCAATGTGCGCCGACCCCAGCTCCCGGTCGCCAGCCCTCAAGAGACGATCGCCGTCAAAGCTGCCGCCGCCGCCCGGCAGCTCCATCGCGTCGTCGATGGTCAAATTCCACAGGTAGATCTGCGGGAAGAAGGGCGACTCTCCTGCGCCGCTCCACAGCGCCTCCATGCCCATGCGGCTGTCGCGCCAGCACATCAACACCCGACCCTCGACGCACCGCATCCTCAAGACCGTCGCGCTGGCCGGCACCGGCATCTCCACGCGCGCGACCCGACCGCCCGGGCCGATCGCCTCGGCCGCGGCGCCGTCCCAGATCACGAGGTTCGGGAAAGAGCCGCCAATGCTGAGGTTTTTTCGATCGCCCGCCGCCTCGTCGAAGGCCGGCCAGCCCAGCTCGTCCATGATCCCGCCCCGGAGCGTCCGACCCAGCACCCTCGAGATCTGCACCTCGGCGACCTGGGACTGCGCCGACGGAGAGTCCCGCCAGAACTCGGCGCGCGCGAAGGACTTGAGGTGGTTGAAGGAGAGCTCGGCGCTGGAGAGGGTCCCGTACCCCAAAGAGCGGACATTGCTCGACATCCACCGCCGGATGGCGTCGGCGAAGCCCGCCTTGCCGACGATGGATTTTTGAAAGTCGGCGTCCTGAAAATGCTTGACCATATCCCGATCAAACATCGCCGCGAAGCGCGCGTCGCCCGCCGCGCTGACCGGATCGCGGGGGCGCTCGGCGTCGGCCTCGTGCTTGAACCAGCGCCAGAGGTTCAGGTGCGCCCCCGGGCCAGGATCCGCGACGGGGACGCCGAGCTCAAGCGCCAGATCGAGCAGATCAAGGTCCATCCAATGCCAGCGGGCATCCTCGAAGCGGATCGGGGTCGCCTCGGCGATCAGCCGGGGCGCCATCCGCCGCAGGAGACCGAAGAGCTGGACAGGGGTGGAGGTCGAACTCCACCACGTGTGGGTGAAGTGCGACATCAGCCGCTCCAGCCACGCGGCCGCACCGCCAGCCGCCTCGGCGCCCGCCGCGACCCGCTCCGCCGGCTGGATCACGGCCTCCAGAGCGCCGAACTCCTCCAGCATGTCGAGCCACTCGCCGTGGTAGCTGGCGCTCTGCCGAGGCCCAGGCATGAGGTTCAACAGATGGCCGCGAACAGCCGGGGAGCCCGCCGTCATGGCCACGAGCGGCTTGCGGAAGTCGCGCCAGAACTGCATCGGCGCACGAACCAGCGCCGGCGACTCCAGCACGTCGAGCAGGAAGCGGTGCTCCTCGGCCTCCACGTTGAGCCCGGCCGCCCTGGCCATCCGCTTCAAATCCCGCCCCATCCCCGCCCAGGGCGGCAGGCCGCTCAAGGTCCGCCTCACGCACAGCGCCCTGAAGTGCCCCCAGGCCTCCGGCCCAGGGTGCCTCAACTCCAGATCCCGCGCGTAATCCGACAGCGCGCCGCTCGACAGCGCGCCGTCCAGCGCGAAGTCCACGAAGGCCATCAGCCTCGACGCCTCGTCGACCTCCAGCGCGTGGACACGCTCCGCCTCGCGCGCCTTGCCAAAGGCCTCCGAGCCGTAGCGCGCGCTCCCCGCACGCACGAAGATCCGACCGACCTCCTCCCAGAACGAGGGCAGGAAGTGCGGCGCGCTCCCCCCAAGACGCACCGCGAGATCCTCGAAGCCCTTGCGCGCGGCGCCGATCTTGACGCTGGCCACGCCCGCCCACCGCCTCATCTCGCGCGCCACCTCCAACGCCAGCGACGCGCGGGCCGGATCGTTGATCAACACCCACCCCGGAAAACCCAACCCGCGACGCCGCCGCTGCGCCACCTCCTGACCCAGCTCCGGCGCCTCGAAGCCCAGGTGCTCCATCTCCAGATCATCGCCCGGCGCAAGCACCGACGGGCTCAGGCGCACCACCGGGTGCCCCAGCACGGGGTGCCGGTAGACCCGCGCCGTGACCGCGTCGACGGGCTCCCCCTCCGGGATCTCCACCCCCAGCGACAGCAGCGCACCCGCCCCGAGCAGCCCCTCCAGAACCCCCTCGCCCGATCCAGCCATCACCCGACCTCCCCGGCCTTCTTCTCCACCACACGCCCCGCATACACCCGGCTGGCCATGCGGTTGCCCTCCGACCACGCCACCGGCCCCACCGAACCCAGCGACATCGCACGACCCCGACCGTCGACCCAGGCCAGCTCCCCCGTCAACGTCTCCTCCGTCGGGGCCTCCGACCCGATCCAGTAGCGCGCCTCGACCAGCTGACCACCCTCCAGGATCTCGATCGTCGCGTAACCCCCCTTGACCCTGTAACCCAGGCTCTGACAACGCCCCATCGCGTGCACCAGCTGCGCGAAGCGACCCTCTCCCCACACGTCCGTCCGCGCCGCCGCGCCGTCCACGTCCGCTGGCCGCGACCACGTCTCCCGGAAGAGCTGGCCCACCGCCTGAGACACCCCAAGCTCGCCGGCCAGCTGCCGCCAGTCCTCCAGATCGTCGAGCAGGATCGGGTGCGGGATCGCCACGTGCGCCCCGCTCAACCACGCCGTCTCCCCGTCCAGCGTCACCACCCCAAGACCCCGCTCCGCGTCCACGCCCCTCAACAACCCCGCCGCGCCCTGATCGATCTCACCGCCCGGCTCCACCGCCGCCACCACCAGATCCTCCAGCGCTCGCCGCTGCGCCGGATCCGGCCACACCGCCGCCACCGCCGCCCTCGACACCGGCAGCGACCTCAACATCCACCCCTCCGCCTGCGACAGACACGCCGCCGCGTGACCCTCCAACCACTCCTTGAGCGCCAGCAGCTGATGACCCTGCGCGCTCTGCCTCACCGCCGGAGGCACCGACGCCAGCACCTTCCCCCGCGCATTGCGGCACACCAGCGACCCCTCCACCAGAGAGAGCCAGTAGCCACCCCCCTCGACCTCCACCCAGCCCGCCGCGCCGCCCTCGACCATCCCCCTCACCCCCCCCTGATGTGTTCAACTCAAAAACGCGCCCGGACTCTCCATCGCGCGCCGACAACCTCGCCGCGTGGAACCACGAGCCGCGACACCCGAGACGGACCCCTGAGGATCACCGGGCGCGTAACCATGATACTACACAAATGTTCAACACTCTGTCAACACCCCGATGCACCGACACCCCTCGCGTTGATCTTGCCCTGACCTCGCAAAGTGCTGTAGGGTCCACGCGATCGACAAAACCGGGCCCTCGCCCCTCTCGGAGACGCACCCATGACGCATCGCACACTCACCATCCTCTTGACCAGCCTCACGCTGGCCTTCGGCGCCACCGCCCTGTCGGGTTGCTGCTGCGGCGACATGTCGGAGATCTCCAAGGTCGTCGACGAGGCCAAGAAGGAGGCCGAAAAGGCCGAAACCGACAAGGGCGACGAAGAGGCCGACGACAAGGGCGATGAAGAGGCCGACGAGGACAAGAAGGACGACGAAGACAAGAAGGCCGACAAGGACGACGAGGACAAGAAGGACGACGGGGACAAGAAGGACGACGAGGACAAGAAGGGCGACGTCGGCGGCTCCGTCAAGGTCAGCGAGCTGACCCCCGAGGACCTCAAGAAGCGCCTGGAGGCCCTCGACTGGAACATCGTCAGCGAGAGCAAGGCCCAGGACAACTTCTTCACCTACGGCGTCATGAAGGGCCAGAAGATCGCCAGCGTCCAACTCCAGACCTCACAGAGCGAGCGCATCGCCAAGCTGACCGAGAAGGCCCTGGCCAAGTCCGAGGGCGCCGTCGTCGAGCGCGACGGCAAGCACATGCTCTACGTCTTCGTCGTCCAGGACCAGGAAGCCGCACAGACCCTCCTCAATAAAATCCTCGGCAAGTGAACCGCATCCCCTCCCTGCGCGACCCCCTCCCCCACGCCGCACACGTCACCGTCTTCGGCCTGGGATGGAGCGGCGTCGCCGCCGCCAACCTCCTGCGGCGCCTCGGCAAGCGCGTCACCGCCACCGACACCCGCACCCCCGACGCCCTCCAGAGCGCCCTCCACGCCCTCCACGCCGACAACGGCCTCTCCCTGGCCGAAGGCGTCGAGATCCGCTGCGGCGACCACCAGGACCTCGGCGCCGACGCCGTCCTCCTCACCCAGTCCGTCAAACCCTGGCAGGAACCCGTCCAGGCCGCCCGACGCCGCGGCCTCGTCGTCATGCCCGAGATCGAGCTGGCCGCCCGCGCCCTGGACGACTCCCTCGTCGACCTCGTCACCGTCGGCGGCACCGACGGCAAGACCACCACCACCAAGCTCGCCTTCCACCTCGCCGCACACCAGCGCCGCGCCTGGGTCGGCGGCAACTCCTGGACGCCCCTGAGCGCCGTCGTCGCCGAGCTGACCGACGCCCTGACCCTCTCCCCCCTCCCCCCCGGGCAACGCGCCGCGCTCATCGCCGAGGTCAGCGCCTTCCAGCTCCCACCCTGGCACACCCTCTCCCCCCTGAGCGCCACCCTCACCAACATCGCCGAAGACCACATCGACGAATACTTCCAGGGCTCCTTCGACGCCTACGTCGACGCCAAACGCGGCCTCATCGACCACATGGGCGTCGGACAGACCGCCACCCTCAACATCGACGACCCCCGCATCCGACCCTGGCAGGACGACCTGACCTCCCGCGGCGCACGCGTCGTCCGCGCCACGCTCGCCGCACGCGCCGCCTCCCCACACCCCGACGCCGCCTACCGACACAACGGCGAGCTCCGACTGCGCTGGGGCGGACTCGACCGCAGCCTCATCGACCAGGCCGCCCTCCCCCTCGTCGGCGACCACAACGTCGAGAACACCCTCTGCGCCGCCGGCGCCCTCCTCCCGCTCAACCTCGACATCGACGGCATGCGCGAGGCCATCTCCTCCTTCTCCGCCCCCCACCATCGCCTCGAGCGCGTCGCCAACATCGGCGGCGTCGAGATCTACGACGACTCCAAGGCCACCAACGCCCACGCCTCCATGGCCGGCCTGGCCGCCTTCGGACACAAGCCCATCGTCGCCATCGTCGGCGGCGTCGACAAGAACCTCGACCTCTCACTCTGGGTCGAGGCCCTCCGCTCCCGCGCCCGCCGCGTCGTCGTCATCGGCGAGCTCCGCGCACGCCTCCTGAACGACCACGCCCACCAACTCCCCCAGGCCACCCCCGCCGACTCCCTGGCCGACGCCGTTGACCTCGCCCTCGACGCCGCGCGCCCCGGCGACATCCTGATCCTCTCGCCGGCCTGCTCCAGCTTCGACATGTTCGACAGCTACGCCGACCGCGGCCGACGCTTCCAGGCCGAGATCCTCAAGCGCACCTGAAGGCGCCCCCAACAACCCCTCCGCGCCCTCCACCACCCCCGCGCCACCCTCGAACACGCCCCGGACCCACGCCACTCGACCCGCAAATCCCAGCACCACCCTCCCCTCAGCGCTCCATGATCATGTTCTCCCGGTAGGCCACGATCAGATCCTCCAGCGCCGCGATCTCCTGCACCATCCCCGCCCCCTCCTCCGTGTCCGCCACCCGCCGCGGCGGCTCGAAGACCCGCAGATCGCTGATCGTCGGGATGATGTCCGCACCCCCCTCGATCGAGTCCGACACCGCGCCGAAGCTGTGGTGCTGCGCCAGCGAGGTCCGATCCGCCTCCAGGATCAACGTGTAGCCCTTGTCCCCATACGCCGCCGCGAAGGCCCCGTCGATCGTCACCGCATTGCCGCCGCGCTTGACCGGCGACTCCCCAGCCTCGATCTTGACCGGCACGTGCCCGTTGACCACCAACCCCGCCCCAGGGTCCACGCCGAACTCCTCGCAGACCCCCCGCACGAAGTCCGCGTCGTGAATCAGCTTGAAGTACGCGTTCTTGGTCTCCACCATCAGCGCCGGATCCTGGAAGAAATGCGACTCGAAGGTCGCCATCTTGTCCTTGCCAAAGAGCGGCGACACCGGACCCGCCCACAGGTACCAGTGCAGATCGATCGCCGCCTCGTCGCGCCGCCTGAAGGCCCGGTGGATCACCGACTGGCACGCGTCAAAGAGCGCCTTGCCCGACACCGGCACGCCGTCGATCACCGCCTCCTGCCTCGAACCGTCCGCCTCCACCGGCACCGCCCCGTGGAAGATCAGGTGGTTGTCCCGCACCGCCACAAGCCCCCCCTTGTTGAACATCCAGCTCATCTGCTGCCACAAGATCGGGCTGTGCAAGAAGGACCCCCGCAGCTGGTCCAGACACACCCGCTCCTCGGGCGACAGCGCCAGCGGGTTCGCCCTATCCACCGTCGGCAGGTGCGTGTCCACCAGCGGCACCCACACACCGTCGATCTCCAGCGCGCCGCGCTCGAAATCCACCCGGCTGAGCAGATCCCGATCCGCCATCCCCCACTCCGGGTGCCGCGCCACCAGCTGCCCCTCCAGCTTGAACTGGATCACCGCAATGGCCTTCTGCATCCGCGCCATCATCATCGGATCGTCCAGGTTCTTGACCTTGGACTGGAAGCGCGCGCACGGATCGTCCCCATAGACCCGCGCCGCCAGCGTCTGCAAGGGCAGCAGCGGGATCCCATAGCCCTCCTCCAGCTGCGCGATCCGACCGTAGCGCAAGGACACCCGGATCACCGTCGCGATCAGCGCCTCCTGCCCCAGGCACGCCCCCATCCACAGCACGTCGTGGTTGCCCCACAACACGCTCACCTCCGGCTGGCGCATCAAGTACGCCATCACCTTGTCGATCCTCGGACCCCGATCCCCCATGTCACCCGCCACGATGATCTCATCCACCGCCAGGTTGCGGATCGCCCGCGACAGCCGACGGACAAACTCAAGCCCTTGATCCTGCTCAAGAATCGCCCCGAGCATCGCGTCGATGTAGCCCGGCGATCGGCCCAGCGCCGGCGCCACCAGCAGCTCCAGCATCACCGCCCGCCACGCCTCTGGGAAGGTCGCCGCCACCTCGTCGAGCGGGTACGACCTCGACAGCTCCCGCAAGATCTCCACCTGCTGACCCACCACCCGCCTGACAAAGACCCCCCGCGCCGCCTCGTCCTCAAGCCGCCCCCCAAGCTGCTCAAGCTGCTCCCAGGGGTAGTAGATCAGGTTCAACAGCTCCCGGCGCTCGGCCTCCGACGCCCGACCCTCGAAGAGCCTGTCCACCACCGGCCGAAGCCGACCCGAGGCGTTGTTGATCACATGCCGCAGCTTGATGTACTCGCCGTGCACATCGGACAGGACGTGCACGGCCCCCTTCGGGAGCGCCATCTCCCCCCGCAGCGCCGCGATCCTCGCCACCGCCGCCTCGATCGTCGGCACCTGCCGCGCCAGCGTCTTGAGGTGCAGCAGCCGCCCCTCGTCAAAGGTCACGCACTGGATCGAGTGGGCCGGCGCATAGGGACTCATCGCTCATCCTCCTTAAAACTCAAGCGCCCATGAACCACGCGGGGCGCGCATTGCTGAACTCGGGCTCATCCTTCGACCTCAATCCCCCCCCTTATACGCCCACTCGACGACCACGGCGAGATCAACGACCCCACCGGGCGCGCACGGCAGGTTCGCTCGGTGAAGGTTGCGATGCCCCGCAGGTCACGATCAGGCCGACGGCGTCTCGCCCCAGGCTCGCGCCCGGGGCGGCCCGACACACGCCGCGCCACAGACCGCGACCGACACGACCGTCGAAGGCCCAGCCGCCCGACGACACGCCCCAGGCAGCGAGCCCACGACTCTGGCACCACGGGAGCACCCCCGCGTCGACGGCCGCGTATTTGCGCCGCACCGCACCGCGCGGCAAGATGAAGGCCAGACGCCCGACCCGGAGTCCGCCCATGACCTCCCTTCGCTCGACCGCTCGCCTGTGCGCCCTGACCCTCCTCCTGACCGCCGCCTGCACCGACGACGCCCCCGTCGATCCCCCGACCGCAGAGCCCGAGGCCCAGCCCGAGGCCAGCCCCGAAGTCCAGCCCGAGGCCAACCCCGAAGCCCAGCCCGAGGCCAACCCCGAACCTGAGCCCCTCTGCACCGCCGGCCAGACCCGCTGCGCCGACGCCCGCACCGTCGAGCGCTGCGACGACCCCCTGGCGGGCTTCGCCGCCTCACCCTGCCCCGACCCCCAGATCTGCGACCAGGGCCAGTGCATCGACCCCGACTGCACCCTCGGCCAGGCCACCTGCCTCAACCTGCGCACCCTCCAGACCTGCGAAGATGTTGAAGGAATACCCACATTTACAGAGGTGACCTGCGGCGGCGACGAGGTCTGCGACGCGGCCGCCTGCCAGGCCCGCGTGTGCGACCCGGACGCGCTGCCGACCTGCGAGGACCTCGACACCGCGCTCGTCTGCGAGCCCCCCGGCCTCTCGGTCACCCCCCAGGACTGCTTCCCCGGACAGGTCTGCGTCGACCAGGGCTGCCAGACCCAGCTGTGCAACCCCGGCACGACCATCTGCCGCGGCGACAACGTCGAGATCTGCAACGAGGTCGGCACCGCCTACGTGCTGGTCGAGACCTGCTCCCCGGACGAGATCGGCACCACCTGCTTCGACGGACAATGCATCGACGCCTGCGCCGCCGCCCGCATCGACCGCGCCTACGTCGGCTGCGAGTACACCGGCCTGGACCTGCCCAACTCCTCCGTCAGCGAGCTCCGCAATGGCTTCGCCATCGCCATCTCCAACCCCAGCGACACCCTGACGGCCAGCGTCACCATCTCCACCGAGGCCGGCCCCCAGGCCACCCTCCAGATCGCCCCGCGCTCGGTCGAGACCTTCATCGACACCGACCGCAACTTCAAGCTGCGCGGCACCGGCCTCTTCCCCTTCGCCTTCCGCGTCACCTCCACCGTCCCCGTCGTCGTCTTCCAGTTCAACTCCTACCGCACCCTCCGCGCCGCCTCCACCGACGGCTCGCTGCTCATCCCCGAGCACGCCCTCTTCGACCAGTACTTCGCCATGACCTACTCCGGCGACCGCATCGGCGCCGGCTCCGAGCCCTTCATCGTCATCACCGCCCCCAACCCCGGCACCAGCGTCACCGTCACCACCACCGCCGACACCGCCGCCTCCATCAACGGCTCCCTCGTCGCCATCCCTGGCCTCGCCGCCGGCTCGGCCACCACCTTCACCCTCGACAGCCCCTTCCACGCCCTGGTCCTGATCGCCACCACCGGCACCAACGACCTGACCGGCTCCCTCATCCAGGCCGACGCCCCCATCGGCGTCTACAGCGGCAACTTCGCCACCCAGGTCCCCACCGGCCGCACCTTCCGCGACCACCTCGAACAGCAGATCTTCCCCCGACAGGCCCTCGGCAAGCGCTACGTCGTGGCCAAGAGCGCCCCGCGCGGCATCAACAACGTCAACGTCGCCGATCAGCTCCGCGTCCTGGCAGACCTCGACGGCACCACCATCACCTTCAACCCGCCCCTCCAACAGCCCGTGACCCTCGACTCCGGCCAGTGGATCGAGCTGCCCATCTCCGACCACCTCGAGGTCAACTCCACCGAGCCCGTCATGCTCGGCATCTTCTTCGCCGGCTCCAACGGCGCACAGACCAGCTCCACCGGCGACCCCACCTTCATCCTCCAGGTCCCCACCGAGCAGTTCCGCGACAACTACGTCTTCCTCTGCCCCCCCACCTACACCACCGACTACGTCTCCATCACCGCCCCCGTCGGCGCCCAGGTCGCCCTCGACGGCCAGCCCGTCGAGCTCTCGCAAACCCCCATCGGCGACAGCAACCTCAGCGTCACCATCATCGAGGTCACCGACGGCGAACACGAGCTCATCGGCGATCTCCCCTTCGGCGTCTCCGTCTACGGCTACGGCGGCCCCCCCAGCCTCGACCCCGACAACGTCCAGAACGTCAGCTACGGCTACCCCGGCGGCCTGAACCTCAACGAGATCAACCCCAAGGAGTGATCCCCCTTGGCGCCCAGCTCGTCTCCGTTGGCGCACACGTCGGGATCATCGAATCAGCAGAGATGACGGACACTTCGAGATCGGCGAGTCGACCTCGTTGTTGGTCACCTCGAGATCGGCGAGTCGACTTCGTTGGTGGACAAGGGGGATCGGCGAGTCGACTTCGATGACGGACACGTCGGGATCGGCGAGTCGACTTCGTTGATGCGATCTGCACGTTGACGGTCCACCCGGGCTTGCGCCCGGGCCTACAATTTGTCCTGGGACGCCCCTTCGGGGCTGGCGAAGGGGCGTCAACCTTCAGGGGACAGACCCTCTCAAGGCCGCGCGATGTCTGCCTCCGAGCCCCTGAACATCTCCTGTGAGATCAACACGGGTGACACGCCCTCCACACGCTGAAGGCCCGTCGCCAGCCCCGCAGGGGCGTCCCAGGACAAAATGTAGGCCCGGGCGCAAGCCCGGGTGGAACGTCAACGTGCAGAGTTCATCAACGAAGTCGACTCGCCGATCCCCCTTGTCCGTCAACGAAGTCGACTCCCCGATCCCCCTTGTCCACCAACGAAGTCGACTCCCCGATCCCCCTTGCCCGTAATACGAGCGTCCCTCCCCCTTGCGCAGCGAGGGGGAGGACAGGAGGGGGAGTTCCCCGACCCCGAAAAAAATAGCACACCTCCGACTCCACTGGCCGATACCCTCTCTGGACCGCAATCAAGGGCACGCAAGGCGAGGGTTCGTAAAGCGATCTCCCCCCTTGTACGATTCTTGGGATTGCCCAAGCGCGTTGGCTTGCGTTGAGATTCAAGGCGAGTTAGTCAATGAGACATGGCCAAAAACTGGGCGTTGAGGACGATTACCCCCTTTTGTGAGGAACAACACCCTTGGTCGCCTCCTGCACGCACGCAAGGATGATGAAGGCAAGCTTGTTGATGGCGCTCACGGCGACGGCCAGCGCCTTCGCCTTGACCCCCGCCGTCTGGGCTCAGGGCGGCGATCCGGGGCGCGCGGGCCGCGCCGCGCTCTTCCCGGTGCATTACGGCGAGCCGGGCGGCGAGCCGCAGGTCGGGGCGCACATGCCGGACATCGCCAGCGGCCTGCGGCGGATCTGGACCGGGGAGGTCCTCTCGGAGCAGTCGCTGGCCGAGGCGATGCGCCTGACCTGGGTGCCGCCAGGGGACCCGACGACGCTCTCCAGGCTCGACGCCGACGTGAACCAGGCCGAAGAGCGCTTCATGGCCGGCCAGACCTCCGAGGCGATCCCCTTGCTGGAAAAACTCATCCGGCAGGCCGAGGCCCTCATGCCCCAGATCAGCGCCGAACCCAGGGTGGCCGAGCGGCTCCTGCGCGCCCACATCCTCTTGTGGTGGGCCTTGAGCCTGGAGGGAGAGAGCGGCCGCCTGCCGACCCTGATGCAAGAAACCGTCGCCCGCTTCCCCGCCGCCGTCGTCGACACGCTCAACGTCCCCCCCGACGTCGCCCAGGCCTTCGCCGTCGAGCGCAGGCGCCAAGGCGCCGTCTCCGTGACCGTCGAACTCAACGCCTCCGGCGAGTCGGGCTGCGAGATCCTGGTCGGCGGCTTCAAGATCGGCGACGGGCCCAGCGCCGCCCTCGGGCTGCCCCCCGGGCGCCCCTACACCATCGCCGGGCGCTGCCAGAGCGCCACGCTGGTCCGCCGCGTCCAGGTCGAAGGACCCCAGATCGTCAGCCTCGACATGACCCTGGCACACTCCCTCCTGGAGAGCAGCGCCGGGGCCACCCTCCAGCTCCCCGAAGGCCCCGAGGAGGTCGCCAGGATGGTCCGCGTCAGCACCGCAGCCGGCCGCGCCCTGGGCGCCGAGGAGGTCATCCTCGCCGGCATCCACGACCAGGGCCGCAGCGGCCGCGTCCTCCAGCTCGACCGCATCGTCGTCGGCGCCGACAAGCCGCTGCGCCAGTGCTCCGTCCGCCTGGGCCTCAAGGAAGGCGTCGACAGGACCGACATCGACCAGGCCCTCCGCGCCGTCCGCAAGTGCAAGCCCTTCGTCGAGAAGATGGACCTGGAGGTGGCCACCAGCGACAACGTCTACCTCAACCCCGAGGAGTTCGTCGAATCCGTCGGCCAGGAGGGCAGCCACCCGCTGACATGGTCCGCAGCGGCCCTCTCGCTGGCGGCCCTCTCCTCCGCCGTGCTCTTCGAATTCGTCGCCGCCGCCTCCCAGGAGGACCTCGACAACTGCGTCGCCAGCGCCGCCTGCCGGGGCACCGCCCGCGCCGAGGGCCTCCGCAATGACCTCGGCGACACGATCGTCACCCGCGACGCCCTCTACGGCGTGACCGCCGCCCTGACCATCGGCGCGGTGATCCTCTACTTCGTCGAAACCCCAAGCGCCGAAGACGTCCTGGGTCAGGGAAGCCAGGCCGCCCGATCCTGGACCTTGTCACCCTGGATCGGGGCCAGCGGCTTCGGCGCCTCGGCGATCATCCCATTGAATTAATCAGCAAGATCAATCAGATACGGAGATACCGATGACCAGCAGATCACAGAAGAGCCAGACCGCAGGGATGTCGGCGGCGCGTCGATCCGGTGGCCTCTTGACGCAACCCGGCGCGCTGCGCTGGGCGACGCTGGCGGCGCTTGTGCTGCTCGCCGGCTGCCAGAGCTGCGCTGACGATCCGGGGCCGCCCTCGGCCGAGCCCGAGCCCGAACCCGAAGCCTGCATCGAGGGGCAGGAGCTCTGCGAGGGCGAGTGCGTCAACGTCGTGGACGACGTCGCCCATTGCGGCGGCTGTGATCCCTGCGCGGAGATCCCCGGGGCCGCGGTGGATTGCCGCAACAGCGCCTGCGTCTACGGGTGCCTCGGCGGCGCGGTGGACGCCAACGGCGACCTCGGCCAGGACGACTCCGACGGCTGCGAGTGCACGCCCGGCCAGGATATCTGCGACGGGGTGGACAACAACTGCGACGGCGCCACCGACGAGGACAACCCCACCCTGCTCGTCGACTGCACCCGCGCGCCCAACACCGAGGCGGTGGCTTGCGAGGCCGGGGTCTGCATCCACGCCTGCCAGGAGGGCTTCGTGGACCTCAACGCGGACCTGAACACGGAGCGCTCGGACGGCTGCGAGTGCGTCGTCTCCCCCGAGCTCTGCGACGGCCTCGACAACGACTGCGACGGCGCCATCGACGCCGACGACCCTGACCTCCCCCCCGCCGACGAGCTCTGCGACGGCCTCGACAACGACTGCGACGGCCTCACCGACGCCGACGACCCTGACCTCCTCCCCGCCGACGAGCTCTGCGACGGCATCGACAACGACTGCGACGACCTCACCGACGCCGACGACCCTGACCTCGATCTCGCCCGCGACTGCGGCGCCACGACCGGCGCCCAGGCCACCTGTCTGGCCGGCGCCTGCGCCTTCGCCTGCGCCGACGACCTCGTCGACGTCAACGGCGATCTGGACCTGGGCCCCGACGGCGACGGCTGCGAGTGCCAACCCACGACACCCTCCACCGAGACCTGCGACAACATCGACAACGACTGCGACGGCCAGATCGACGCCGACGACCCCGACGCACCCGACCTGCTCGACAACTGCCCCACCGCCAACAACGCCTCGCCTGTCTCCTGCGCCGACGGCGCCTGCACGCTGGCCTGCGACCAGGGCTTCTTCGACGTCAACGCCGACCTGAACCAGCCCAACAGCGACGGCTGCGAGTGCCAACCCACAACGCCCTCCACCGAAACCTGCGACGCCATCGACAACGACTGTGACGGCCAGATCGACGCCAACGATCCCGACTTCAACCTGAGCACCTGCCCCGCCGTCCCCGGCGCACAGGCTCAGGCTTGCGTCCAGGCCGCCTGCACCTTCGCCTGCGCCACCAACTTCGTCGACATCAACGGCGATCTGGCCCAGGGCCCCGACGGCGACGGCTGCGAGTGCCAGCGCGACAACCCCTCCACCGAATTCTGCGACGGCATCGACAACGACTGCGACGGCCAGATCGACGCCGCAGACTCGGACTTCACGCCCGACCTCTGCGCCTTGCAGCAGGGCGTCTGCCAGGACGCCACCGCCCTCTGCCTCCAAGGTCAATCCGTCGACTGCGACGAAGCCCGATACCTCAACAACGACGCCACCTTCACCGGCCTTGACGACACCCTTGAGCTGGTCTGCGACGGCCTGGACAACAACTGCGACGGCGACGACGACGAGGCTTGCTGCCCCGAAGACCAGGGCATCTTCGCCATCGCCGAGCCCTTCAGCACCAACCTCAATCAGATCCTGCCTGCCATCGCCTCCAACAACGACCACTCCACCTTCATCGTCGCATGGCAGGAGTCTGCCTCCAGCAACACCATCCAGCCCACCAACACCGGCTTCGTCCGCTGGCGCCTCATCGGCCCCGAAGGCGCCCCTCAAAGCCCCACCGGCACCCTTAACTCGGACTTCATCGAAGACATCCAGCCCACGGTCGGCTTCAACGGTCAGGACTTCTTCATGGTCTGGGTCAAGGAGGGCGTCCTCACCGACACCCTGACCCTGGTCAGGATCGGCCTCAACGGCCAGGTCATCGGCCAGCCCCTGGACATCGTTCGCCAGAACATCGCGCCCCTGTCCCTTCGCGATCCGGCCCTGCTCCGCGCCAACGACGGCCGCCTCCTGCTTCTTTGGTCCCAGGGCGGCGACTGCACCAACAC